>ENA-OSET01000526-OSET01000526.1-sediment-metagenome-genome-assembly--contig:-NODE-526-length-42745-cov-5.577834_pt1 | contig 42745 bp, 27 predicted proteins | sample MGYA00237882_ERZ534229 | MGnify/ENA primary metagenome ERZ534229 (study PRJEB26408, sample SAMN06266212) | sediment metagenome | isolation source: Hudson Canyon methane seep mesocosm | place: USA:Hudson...
TTTTGTACTATTTGAATTAAATACTGAACAGCTCATTGGTGATTTCTCTATGTTTTTAATTCATAGACAGGTTAGCAATTAGCTAACTTATTGTAAATACATAAATTAACCTTAAGTTAATGACATTGATCGTATCTTTGCTGACTATTTCGAGGTCGATTTTTCATTAATAATAAGGGTCAGCAATGAGGTAAAAGTGACGGTTAGTACTATCTCGTTCAGGAGGTGAAATCGAAGTGAAAATCTGTTGTTTGTATAAATGCGCTAAGTTGTTTAATACAATTAAATCATAGTGTTAAAGTGATGAGTAGAGCTGACTTATGTGGTCAACTCACTTAATTCAAGAAAAAGCCTCTACAGTAATGTAGGGGCTTTTTTGTATGTAAAGTTTAAGCTTAACAATTAATGACAATTTGCTGTTAGGAGTTGATAATTACCAATTATCTATAGTTGATAGATAGCCCAAACCTTTTAATTAAATTTACCGTTAAGTCAGTTGCTTATAAACGAACATTACTTTTTACTTGCTGATAGAACATTAATTACGTCCCATCGTTCATGTCCCATTACTATTATATTTTTAGATAATCTAGAGATAAGGAAAATTAACACAGTTAACTCTTTGGTAACACTTTGTTTACTGTTAATATCTCACTTTTAACTTGAAGTCATTAGTCACATACTTTTTCAACGGCTTTAATACTGAAAACCTTTATTGGTCGAAATACTTAACAAAAATAATAAAACAGAGAAAAAATGAAAAATTTAATTGTTGGGATAGCTTTGTGTTTATCGCCATTATGTAGTTACGCAGAAACCACTTTCATATCAGAAGTGTTAATGGGTCAATCGAAACATGATATGAGTAGTTACTTAAGTAGTGCCGATGTAGAAACGAATTATTCATCGGCTATAAAGGATACATCTTTTGGCTTCAGGCTGGGTGTTAAGTTCATGGATAAGTTTTCTCTGGAACTTTCTGAGCATGATCATGGCAGTGCTGTTAATGAATTTACTTTATCATTTCCAATGCCCATCTATGGCATGCCAGACAGCATAGGGGGATTTTTAGGCCCTGAGCATGATGTTATATATCAGGTAATAACACCTATAAATATTGACTCGATTAGATTAGGTATTAAAAGTGAATTTTATGTACTCGATAAATTATCTTTAAATGCTAGAGCAGGACTTGCTCATTGGGAATATGAAGAGTTTACGCCGCAAGCAATCACATTACTTGGCCCAAGTAATGGTGGAGGTGAAAGTGGAAATGACATTTATTATTCTCTAGGTGCAGAATATAAATTCACAGAAAACTTTTATGCTGGTCTTGAATACTCAATTTTTAATGTGGCGATGAAGCAAAAATATCATGATGATGTTATCAGTTCATATAAGCACAAAGTAGAAGATATCTCGTTTGTTATAGGTTGGACTTTTTAAGTAATTACCTTGTAAAGCATTTGGCTGACACCAGTTTTTGGTCGGTGATTTAATTGTTTTAAAACAATGTGTTAGGTTGATTCCGAGAGTTGACTTATAGTGTCAGCTCACAAGTTTTAGTAACTTCTTGTTTTCGTTAATGGAAGCAAGCAGTTTTCTAAAATCCTTTCATATCAACTTTTAATTCCAAAAAATGGTATACGGTTAGTGATGCTGTACTGATTGCTGTACTAAAAAATCCACTTTAGAATTTCTTCATTAATATTTCTCTTTCATATCCATCAGAAAACTCAAGTTTAAATTTACAAATTTCTATTGGAAATACTTTTAGGTTACTTTCATTTTTTAAAAATTGAAATGTCATAGATTGCCTTACCAAACATACTATAAATACTTCCATAAAAAGAAGGTGGAATATATTTACTTTCTGGTGCTAGCTTGATTTTATTAGTGTGAGCTTTAAAAATTCACTTTAAAAACAAGTTGTACCTGTGATTTTGTCCTGTATGTAATATAGGCTTACTTTGGTACTCCAATTTTAATTATTGGTAATACTAGGTTGTGTATTCTCTTGATGTTTTATGTATTTGTGGTAAGTTATTGGTTGTTGTGAGAACAGGAATTGGTTAACCAATATTCTTTGGCTTTATCAAGCAGGTATAATAATGAATAAGAACCAACGAATAATAAATGATAGCCAGCTAAAAAAATTGAAAATATCAGCAGTTAGTGTCATTGTTGCTACAGTATTAAGTGGCTGTGGCGGCGATAGCGGTAACAGTGAAACAAATAATATCCCTCAAAATACTGCTGCTGTAATTTCGGGGGTTCAAAGCGGCAATATTACTGAAGACAATGAATCTCTTGCCAGTGGTTTATTAACAGTTATAGATCCTGATGCAGGGGAGGCTGCTTTTATTGCTCAAACAGGAACACAAGGTGAGTATGGCTCATTAACACTTGATGCCGAAGGTCAATGGACGCATCATCTTGATCATCAATTATCCGCCATTCAGTTGCTATCCCAAGATGACTTTTTAACCGAATCATATTCCATCTCCTCTATCGATGGCACCAATTCATCTATCACAATAACGATTAATGGCGCTGACGATACTCCAACAGTCTCAGGTATATCTGCAGGAACGTTAGAATTAGATGACCCTGATGTAGTTACCGGTGAGTTAACGATCACTGGTGGTGATGCAGACGAAGATAAATTTTCTGTTCAAACCGGTACTTCAGGCTTACATGGAAATTTTTCTATAGCGGAAGAAGGCAATTGGTCATACAGCTTAACTGATACTATGTTGGTTGACGCCGTTGTTGAAACATTTAATGCAATCGCAGGGGACGGTTCAATCCACCCTATAAACATAACGATTCTTGCGGCAACATTTAGCGAACCTACTTTAACAAAAGGCAATATTGGTTCAAATGATTCTGTTCCAGAAATTAATTGTACAACTACAGTATCGAGTACGTCTGCGTTAGAAGATGCGGCGAGTTATTCAATGGTTGCAGGTGAAACACTTTGTTTAGCCCCCGGAACTTATTCTGGTCTTGAACTCAGTTATGGCGGGTCAGGCACTGAATCTTTACCTATTACAATTGCAGCTGCAGTTCCTGGTGAAGTTATTATATCTGGTGAAGTATCTGTTGCTATGACGGGTGAATATGTAGTGCTACAGGGCTTTATATTTAAAGATGGCTCACTTGATAATTCGATTATCCAAACCCGTGCTAATAGCAGTACACCATGTAACCATTGTCGTATTACCGAAAACTCATTGATTGATATGGATGAAGGTCTAGAAGATACAAGTAAATGGGTATACATTTATGGCAGTTATAATCGGATTGACCATAACTGGTTCTCAGGTAAAACCACACGAGGGGCACTCTTAGCCATTGATCGTTATAAAGCCGAAGGGCAAGAAGTTGACGATACTTTTGAGGTAGATTATGCACAAATCGATCATAACTATTTCGGTGACCGTCCTCCTTTTGAGGGAAAAGCGTATCCCGATAGCAGTGATAATGAGTTTGAAGGCATTCGTATCGGTACAAGTGATTCTCATCAAGGGGATTCTTATTCAGTCGTCGAGCACAATTACTTTGAAGGTATTCAAGGTGAAGCAGAAGTTATTTCAAATAAATCAGGTCACAATACGATTAGACACAATACCATTCGCAATAGTTACGGTTCTATTGTAAACCGTCATGGTGAATATGCGACGATAGAGAACAATTTCATTTTTGGAGATGATTACCCATTTTCGGGTGGTATTAGAATTGTAGATGGTAACCATAAAATCGTTAATAACTACATAGAAGGTGCGCGCTACAAAGATTCGAATTGGAATGGTGGTATCGTATTAAGCTCTGGAGAAGGCGAAACCGTGAGTGGCTATCAGAATGTTGAAAACGTACTGATTGCCAACAATACAATTGTAGACAGTGTTAATAGTCTTAATGTATTTGGTGGCAAAGAGAATACTCCTGCCGATGGGGTGTATTTTGTTAATAATATTATTAACAATGCTATTGGTCCGGTAATGAAAAACGTTGATGACTTCCCTGAAAACTCTATATTTTCTGGAAACATCGTGTATGGACAGTCATTTTCAGACTCTGAAGATCTATCTTCTCTATCAGGCATGAGTTTTCTTGACCCAGCACTTGAAAAAGATAGCCAAGGATTATCTCGTCCAAGTGATACTTCTCCTACTCTAATTGCCGATAATGCGATTGATATTGGTGATTTTGAATTTCCTGAACTTGATATGGATGGACAAACTCGTAGTGAAAATACGTTAATAGGCGCAGACGAAATTTCAGATAGCGCAGTGAGTCGAGGACCCCTTACATCTGCCTTAGTTGGTCCGTTAAGTTATACCCCTCCAATGAGTGAAGCTCATATTGGTAAAGTTTCTATTTCAAATCACGATTTTGATTCAGGTGATTTTACGGGGTGGACCAACAATGGTGCTGAAATATCCTTAGCTTCTGATGACGTTTTTTCACGAGGGTACAGCCTTAGAGTAGATGACCTTGCTGATTTTATTGAGCAAGTTATAGCGGTTGAGCCTAATACTAACTACACCCTTTCATCGTTCGTTAAAGGGCATGGTTTATTATCTGTTAACGTTGGAGGTATTGTTTACGAGGGAGCTCAATCTAAAGACGAGTTTACTTTTACGTCAGTAAGCTTTAATTCTGCAGATGAAACATCAGTTACTATCAAGGCGAGTCTTAATCCTCTTGTAAACAATCTAGCACCGTTACTTAATGCTGATTTTGATGACGGGGAAATTGACCCTTGGGACCAATTTGAAGGCGATGGTATTGGTAAAGTCCAGGACTCAAGTAATTCTGCAGGTGGCGCAGATGGCTCAATTAAATTAACCTACGATGGAGCAGCTGGCGGTAACCCATATGACCCGTATGCTGCTCAATCAGTGGTTGTTGAACCAAACACTGAATATACATTGTCTATGTATAACTTGTTTAAGAAAGATGGTGATACTACGGTATTATTTGGCGCATTTGCAGGTAATGACACTGCAGCATTAGCAAGTGCGACACCTACTGCGGTTATTTTAGGTTCAAAAGACTCTCATTATGCAACATTAAAAGCTGCTGGTACTGATCAAGGTGATGATAGCTTTTATAAAGACACGGTCACTTTTAATTCCGGTGATAACACCGAAATGACAATATTTGCTCAATTACAAACCATTTCAGGAGATGGTGATGAAATTCGAGTCGATAAATTTCAATTGGGTTACCAAGGAGCGCCTGTTACTGGATCTAAAGCCATTTTTGATAGCTTCCGTTTAGTATCTCATGCCAAGTTGGATTAACTGAATGAACTTATAACACAAGAATATAAATACCTTCTAAAAACAGATTATTATTTACTCTGTATGAGCTGACTTATTTGGTCAACTCACTTAATTCAAGAAAAAGCCTCTACATCACTGTAGAGGCTTTTTTGTTTGTACTGTACAGTCCTGAAATCATTACGTAATCATTATTATCGATTGAGTTTCTATCTCATAATTGGACATGAAGTGAGACAGAAGTATGCACATTTGTCCAAAAACATTTCTATAGCATGAGCTACATTCAATCTTTATTTTCAATGGTTAAGTTTCTGTTTTTCTTAAGTAAGAAGTACGTAACTCCTAAAGAAATTGTTACCAATGCGAGTGCTCCAATTTGTTCTGCAGAAACTAATTTGAGATCTAATACGATAATTTTACGTGCTACAGCCATCAGTGCAGTAGCAACAACTAATTCTACGGGGATAATATTTGATCCAAGGTATAATCGAATGTTAATAAATATTTCAACCGCTATTAGTACCACCATAAATGCGCCAAAAGTCTGCAAAATATCTTCAACATCTAGCAGGAAATAAGGGGGTGTAGATAGTTTCATATATAGTACATACACAACATCTGCAATACTCCAATAAATCACTAATACCATTAATAAAGCGAGTATTCTTATCGCAAATCTTATAGTTATATGTAACACCCTTAGCATCGGATCTGAATGATTTTCAGGTAATTCTTCGTGCTTCATTGTCTTTCCTGATTCAGGTAACTCTTCGTGTTTCATTGTATTTCCTATATTGAAATATATATAAATGCTTAGTGTTAATAATGTATCTAGTATTTATCTTAAGTTGCTGATAAATAGGGTTGTCCTTAGATTTTTTATTTTAATAAATCATATTTATAAAAAGCAATATGACTTGTTAAATGCTACTTAACCTTCACTATTGATACTAATATGAAAAAACCTAGCAAATTGATGCAATCATAGTTTTTCCAAATTCAATGTAAGCATTCGTATCTTCGCTCACGCTTTTTAATTTAAGGTGATCGGCAAAGCCTAATCGCGCACTCATTATTAGCCAAAATACAGCACTAACTAAACCAGCTATGCGCCATAATGTTGATTTTGCCCATTTAAGGGCAAAAGTAATAGAAAGTACATAAATGACGAAACCCGCTAATTTAGATGATGCCCAACCATTAAGGAAGGGATATAAGTTAAGTGGGTTAACACTAACCAAGTAAATAAAGGAACAGACAAATAGTGTATATAAAATATGAGGCCCTATTTTCATCAGTTTGTTATTGACCTTGTCAGAGCCTTTCATCATTAGCACAAAGTTAATGATGAAAAAAATGAACGTAAGCACAATTATCGCAATGTGGGCGTGTTTAATTATCATGTACATGTTGGTAGCCTATAATTTATTATTAAATACGTAGATTGTTGGTTTATAGTTTAGTTAAGTGGTAAAAATGTATGCTATTCAGTGTCTATTCGTATTACTCGTTAACCATATCTTATTTATTATATAATTGATGATATTTATTCTTTATTATCACGGCTCTCCATATGTGCAATAGCGGCTTGCAAAGCGTCGTAACGTAATAAATAGGTATTGTCTTTTGGTACTAAGTCTAAAACATTACATTTATCTAGCTGCTGATGTGTTTGCTTATTTGGGCACAATAATAACACTTCACATTTTGCATCAAACGCATCTTTTACCGCGTTTTCAAGAGCAAGCCCAACCGTTTCGTCAATCATGGGTACATCAGATAAATCAAGGATCATGACATCGTAATCAGCAACACGGGTATGTTGACGTGAGATAGCTTTCGATACACTAAAGATCATGGGGCCAGACAGATAGAAAAATAATACCTTTCCTTGCGCCTTATCAAGCAAACTTCGCTCTCTGGGTGTAAGTGGCACATCGTCACCATCAGCATCGCTGATTGCTTTTACTTTACGTGCTTGTTCTCGGCTCAACCGTTCAATAACGATAAGATTAGAAATAAATACGCCAAGTCCAACAGCGACGATTAAGTCAACAAAAACAGTAAGTAGCATAACACCATACATAATCGCCATGCCCTGAATACTTACTTTGTGAGCGCGTTGAATAAAACTCCAATCGAGAATATTAAAGCCAACAAATACAGCAATGCCCGCTAATACTGCCATTGGTATAGGCTCTGTTAGGCTTCCTGCTACTAATACAACGAGAGCAAGTACCAAAGCTCGTATCATTCCCGAGATGGGGGATCTGGCTCCAACTTGGATGTTGGTTACTGTGCCCATGGTCGCACCTGCACCAGGCAAAGCACCAAACAAGCCTGAAATTATATTCGCAATACCTTGGCCACGCAGTTCCTTATCGGGGTCGTGCTCTTTACGTGTTAATGAATCACCAATAACTGCAGTAAGTAAGGTATCAATACAACCTAATGTGCCTAGTACTAAAGCATCAATAACCATCGTTGTAAAAATTTCGGCATTAAAATGCGGTATAACTAATGAAGGTAGACCAGCGGGTATTTCACCAATTCGGCGAATATCTTCGCTGTTGAAAAAAATCATCGAGAGAATTGTAACGACAACTAAAGCGATGAGTTGAGCAGGAATATATTTCCGGTATTGTTTAGGGTAGAAGAACAAAATACCTAAAGTGAGTAGACCTAAAAAAAGTTCACTGAATTTAATGTTTGATAAAATATTAGGCAGTGCTGATAAGGTGCCCGTTACTCCACCCGATGGACTCGCTTGGCCCAATAATGGAGACAACTGCAATATGATTAATATAACGCCTATGCCAGACATAAAGCCAGAAACCACACTATAAGGCATTAATGTAATGTATTTTCCAAGTTTGAGGGTTCCCAGCAAAACTTGAAAAGCACCCGCCATCATGACAATTGTAAATGAAATGGCTAAACCAGTTTCAGGATATTTCGCCATCATTGTTGTTAATACGGCAGTCATGATAACCGTCATTGGGCCGGTAGGTTCTGAAATAAGACTTGATGAACCCCCGAACAAGGCAGCAAAGAAACCTACCATTATAGCACCCCAAAGCCCTGCTTCAGCACCTGCTCCCGATGCAACACCAAAGGCAAGGGCTAAGGGTAAAGAAATGATCGCAGTGGTCACGCCACCAAACAGATCTCCCTTTAGGTTAGTTTCTTTAAAACGATCTCCAAACAAAACTCAATTCCTTTCTATAAAATGGTAACAGTGGTTAATTTTTTACTTTATGTTTTGATTAAAGTTATTCATTTGATGTACTGATAACTTTAATAACGCTAAATATGTATTGTGTGAGTAATGGCTAAGTAATGACTCAATCAGTATATTAAATAAATTGATTGAGCCATTATGACAAAAAAGAGAAATAGATAATAATTGATATTACCTATATCATTCATAGATAAACATCTATTTGATTCGGTAAGTATATGAAATCAAGGCTTCATGCCCATGTTGGCACCATAAGACAGCTTGAAATATTGTTGGCAGTTCACGATAAAGGTAGTATTAAAGAAGCCGCTAAAGCACTTTTTCTTACTCAACCTACCGTATCTATACAAATGAAAAAGCTTGCACAAGCGATGGGAACACCACTCTATAATTATACCAATAGGCAAATATTATTTACTGATATTGGACTTGAATTAGTTAAAACCGCGGTAGAGGTACTCGATAGTTTTGCTCGACTTGATATGGCAATAGGTAACATTAAGGGATTTAAGTCTGGTACGTTAAGACTGGCGGTTGTAACAACATCAAAATATTTTATTCCTCATTTATTAGGCCCATTTTTAGAAGAATATCCCGATATAGATATACAACTTAATATCGGCAATAGAGAGCAAACGATTGAACGGCTAAAGCAAGGGGTAGATGACTTTTACGTATTTAGCCATCCGCCATCAGATATTGAAACTGAATCAATCGAATTTTTAAGAAATCCATTAGTGGCCATAGCACATGAAGACCATCCCATTGCAAAAAAGAAAAACTTAACGTTAAAAGATTTATGTAAAGAGCCTTTTATCATGAGAGAAAAGGGTTCTGGTACTCGATATGCCATTGAAGAATTTCTAAAGCAATACAAGGCTTCGCTAAATGTGAAAATGACTATTGAAAGTAATGAGGCAATTAAACATTTGGTCATGTCAAAATTAGGCATATCAATATTGTCAGCACATACCTTAATGTATGGTGGGCAAAGTGGACTTGTACGTCTACCAATAAAAGAATTGCCAATAAATGCACATTGGTTTTTTGTTTGGTCTAAATCAAAAAGACAAACCTTGATAGCTAGCAAATTTCTCAATCATATTGAAACCAATGGTCGTGCATTATTACAAAAAGAAATGTTAAAGAACGATCTTCCATACAGCCAAGTCGCAGAGTAGGGGAATGTTAGATTGCCTACTCAAAAAATTAGACTATAGGCTGGATAAATAACTTTTTTCCTTCAGTTAATAAATGCTGAACAGCGGGGTGTTTAACCTTTCGCTCAGGAGATATTAAGTAATAATGTTCAGTGATCTCAGTTGTTTTACAAATAATTTCAACATCAAATTGCTCGGTAACATGCTTTTCAATAATAGTTGGGGCACAAAATACACCATAGCCTGCCTGACCAAAATATTTGGTTAATACTGAATCGTCAAATTCTCCAATTATTTTGGGGGCTATATTCAGTTCGTTAAACCAAGAAAGTACACTTAAATGCTGATTAGAACCTCTCCAGTGGTGAAAAAAGGATTGCTGTTGAGGGACTGGGGGAAATTATCTACTAATGTTTTCGCTAGGTTTTTATGAGCAAAAAAACTAATGCCACATTTGCCAATAAGGTGGCTGTAAGCTTTTAATGGAGAGCCTGTCGGTAATGAGGTGTCACTTAACACAGCATCTAATTTATTTACCGCCAATTCACCTAACAACACTTCTAAGCTGGTTTCTTTACAGACAACTTTTATTGAGTCGTCCATATCGTGAACTGTTTTTAATAAATTAAACGAAAACACCTTAGCAATAACATCGGTAACTCCAATTGAAAGCGAAAAGAAAAATCAGTTGAATGGTTGTTTAAATAATGGATAAGCTCATCACCTAAACTAAATATTTCTTGTGCATAGCTTAACGTGATATGTCCCATATCGTTAAGTACTAAGCGCTTACCTTGACGATCAAACAAGTTATATCCTAATTGTTCTTCTAATAGACTTAATTGGGCACTAAGTGTTGGTTGGGTCATTAATGTCAGCATTTGCTGGTGCTTGGCTAATAAATAAATCTTCAAAGAAAATAATAGTAAGTAACACTTAATAAGTAACAATTAATAAGGAAGAAAAAATGAATATTGTAAAACGTCTAATAATTAGTACTACATCTATCGGGCTATTGCTTACACCTCTGGCTGTACTAGCTGACTTTAAATCCGACATTATTGGTTCATGTCAAGCTTACCAACAAGGTGTAGATAAAAGCGAAATCAATGCATGTAAGTTATATATCGACGGCTTTATTGACTCATCTCTACTTACAGAAGACGGTGTAGTAAAACCCAAAGCTATGATTGAGCGGAAATCAGCACCAAAAAGTGATTTTTTAAAACGGGCTTATAAAACACGGATATTAACAACATCGTCAATGATTAAAAACGAAGAGGCTCATCAATTTTGTATTCCACTTGAATATGATAGAAGAACAATTGCGTCAACAGTTGCTAAATCTATGGATATTAGTCAACTAGAGACTAAGAAGTTAAAACATGTGCTATTTGAAACCCTTATTGCTGACTTTCCTTGTCGTTAAATATTACAGAGTGAACGTCATTCAAAAAATATGAGATAAATGGTCATTATAGATAATTAAATTCGATGATAGTTAATAAAACAGCTTACATATTGGGAAAATTGGTGTAATGAGTAGGTATAAAATAGAGGTCGTTAGGGTACGAAAATTACTAACTTATTCCTAAAAACAGGCTTCACTTGACAGTAAATTAAGCTATAAAGTGGAGCTACCTAGCTCAAGGATTTCATTACTAGTTTGAGGCATTACACTTTATTAAAAAACATGTACTCTACTCTTCCACCTTCAATAGCATAAAGTTAGATCAACCTTCTTGGCAAGAGTGTTCCCCTAAAACCTAAGAGCTCTTGGAATTATCCTTCTCTGACTTATCTAATTCACAGAAAGTAAGCTAGATTTAAAAGCACGGGGTTGAGTATTGAATCAAAATTGAAATACATGGAGCTTTGTTATTACTATTTCACCTCCTCCGCCTGATGCATTAATTTCTCTCGAAGGTGTTGTCTTAGACATGAGCCACAAGGGCATTAAAATAAAATTAAACTCGGCTATGCCAGACGATATTCCTACCAGTAAAATCCTTATTAATATAGTGATGCCACAATCAGGGTTGCCCGTTAAAATTCATGGGTTTATTCGGCATCTTAGTGATGATTCTGAATGTGGTATTAATTATCACGAAGACCACTGTGAGAATGAATTAAATAATTTACTTTTCGAATGCATTAAAACGCATTAGTGATAGAACTTTGAAACTGTTTTAAAATTTTCTTAATAAAAAAGGCCTATTAATGAATAGGCCTTTTGGTCTTAAATTGTTTTTTAAGTTTACATCTTAAAACTTGTAACTAGCACCTAATGTAACACGGCGGTCTGTTAAGCCTTGGTAACATAATAAAGAGCCACCATTAACACAAGATTGTTCTACATCTGACTCAGTGAGGTTTACAGCTTCAAATCCGATGTTTAGTTTATCATTCACATCATAAGATACGCTGGCGTTAAGTTGCCCTCTATCTTCTTGAACTACTGGAAAGCCCCAAGGGAAGCTAGAAGTAATACCAAAGTCTGTTGAACGGTAAGCTTCGCGCCATGTATAACGCATACGAGCAGAAAGACCATACTTTTCGTAGTACAAAGTAAAGTTGTATGCATTTTCTGATAAATCAGTTAAGCCCTGAACTCTCGTTACGTCTATATCATCGATACCTGTTGTTGCTGCAAATACCGCTGAAGCACGACTTGTTGCGCTATTTACTGCTTCACCACCAGAAAATTCTTGTTTAGTATAGTTAGCAATAAAACCAAAGCCAGATGCCCAACCTAAATCTTTTTCAAAGCTTGAAAGATCATATTGAACAGCAACTTCAATCCCTTTTTGTGTCGTTTCGCCAGAGTCATTGATGTTAGTTGTTGTAGGAACACATACACCAACGCCACCATCTTCTCCGAATACGTTTACATCAGCAATAGGGTTGTAAATACCACCTGCTTCACATGGAGCCGTTGTATCACGAAATCCCGTGACAGAATCTTCAAAAGGACTTTCTTCTTGTTGAACATTTAAATCTGAACGTTTCTTATGGAATAGACCTACACTAAAGACACTTGCTTCTGCAAAATACCATTCAGCAGATAAATCAAATGAAGTGACTTCTTCAGGTAATAAACCAGGGTTACCAATTGCAACAGGAGGATTCGGGCTTGTAGAGAAGGTTACAGAAGTTGACATTTCATCAAAGTCTGGACGACGAATGTCTTTACCCCAACCGGCACGAACCACTACATCATCATGAACGTCTGCTACAATATTAATGCGTGGTAAGAAAAAGTCATAATCACCTGTTGATGTAATGGCAGATACCAAATCATTACCTTCACTGTCTTCAGTAATAGAGTTACCAACCGATGTAATGTCGGTTTTTAAGTAACGTACACCAAAATTACCGCGGAATATATCGTACTCAAAGTTAGCTTGAGCATACAATGCATTGGTTTCTTCTTCGATATCAAAGAAGCCAGCAGAGCTTGACGTAGGTGCGCTGATTGATCTTGTGCCACCATGTGCTTCAATAGCATTTTGTAATGTGTTCAATACACCTTCTGGGTCAGAAGCTACAAGCTCTGGGTCAATAAGAAGGAAATCTTTAACATATAATTCTCTTCCATCAGCAGCATTAAAGTTGGTAGGACCTGCAACAAGAAGGTCTGAAAATAAGCTACCTCTTGGGCTATCTGTCATACTTCTTAAACCAACGCTTGAGCTAATTTGATCACGCATACTTGATGTTTTACTAAAACGATAACCAAAATCGACTGATGTAATAATATCGTAAAGGTCGTAGGTGAAATCAACGCGGAAAGCATCTTCGCTGTTTTCAGCTTTATTTTGACCTATGTTCACATCACGTAATACAACGTTTGCAGGGTCAAGTAATTGAGCACTTGTTGGTGCGTATTCAGCACCTTCTGCGATACCAAAAGTTAACGCACCACCTGATAAATCGTACGCAAAAGGCACGCTATTATCATTACCGCCGCCTGCATCAAGAGGTGCATTAGGGTTGATAAAGTTAAGTGTCGTGTTAAAACTAGGGGTTGTAGTATCAGAGCTTGCCGATGATAATTCCGCGGTTACTTTAAGACGGTCTGTACTCCATTCGCCTCCAATTCTGAATACTTTACTGTCTGTTAAACGAGAGTTTGTATCACTTGAAAAACGTAGATTTGGATCGTCATCGTCATCTGCTAGATTTACAGGTATTACACCAGTAAGTGCTGCTTGAATGCTACCAAGATCTTGACCATCTAAAGAACCAAAATCAACGGTTTCAAATGCGCTAGGAACGGAGATGTTATTAAGGCTACTTACACCAGAAGCTTGAATTCTTGAGCTTTCTTGTCGACGTTCTTGCTTATTGAGAACCGCATCAAAATAAAACTTTGTATTTTCATTGGGTGAAAATTCAAATGAACTAGCAAAGTTTTTCGTTTCATATTCATAATTATCATAATCTTGAACAAAGAATTGAATTGGGAGAAAATCAAATGCTTGTGCACTTGCAGCACCACTGTCAGACGTAATAACGTTATCTCTATCTGCTCGAGGGCGGAATGCTGTTACATCTTGTTCACTGAAACTACCGCTTAAAACAACCCCGAAATCACCAGCATCAGTTTCCCAGTTATCTCCCCAAGTTCCTGAAAGTCTAGGTGTAATGTCATCATCACTTGAAAGGCTGCTCGATTCGCCCTGTACTCTGATTGTTGCTAACGTTTCTGAAAGTTGAAGTGGGCGAATAGTTTTCAAGTTAATGGTTCCGCCGACAGACCCTTCAATGGTTTTTGCGTCTGGAGACTTTGTAACTTCTACTGCAGAAATAATGGATGCCGAAACATCTTCAAAATTAATACCACTTCGGCCTTGGCCAGAGCCAACAGTCGAAACACCGTTGATTTCAGTTCTGTTTGCATTCGTACCACGAATCTGTACGCCAGTACCAACACCAGCAGTTCTTGTAATTTGAACACCGGTTACATTTTCAAGCACTTCCGCTAAGTTTTGATCAGGAAGTTTACCAATATCATGAGCTTGAATTATTTCGACTAGATTGCTTGAGTCACGTTTAGCAGCTAAAGCACTTGTTAGAGAGCTACGTATTCCAGTAACCTCTATTATTTCAGTTTCATCTACTACGGCCTCTGTTTCAGCATTTGCTGCATATGAAGGCATTGAAAGGATGGCTGTTAATGCCGCTCCAAAAATAGCTACGTTGTGGTTCGTGTATTTAGATATGTTAAATACAGAACTTATTTTATTTAGTTTCATCATTTCCCCTGAGTTTCTTTTGATTATCTTTATTGGTATTACCAATTGTTTTTATTAATCTGTTTTACATGTTGAACATGTTTTATTCACGTAGGTATTTATGGTTTATTTTAATTGGCATTACAATGGTTGTTTGCCGCTTGTTGTAAAATAATAAATTGGTATTACCAGTATGGTAATGGATGTTTGTCTATATTATTGTTTTTATTGGTATTTTGTTGTTGAGTTTTGTTTTTTTGTTTTTTATTAGTTTTTGTTAATTGTGAGATTTTTGTCTTTTATGAGATCTTTTTAATGCTTTTCTATAAAAGTTCAAGTTATTTTTGTTTTTATTGGTATGACAGTTTGCTTTTATCTACATTGTCATACGTACTTTTTTTATTCGTTTCTCACTGAAAAATATTAGGTTGACCTTGACTATTGATAAACAGCACATGAGTAGTTCGCTGATATTTAGGCTTACTCCTTTGCGACAAAAATGCTTTAATAGGTGAATTATTTATAGATGTTGAAGTGAGGATATAGATGCAGGAACCTGATTTACCACGTTGGCCATTGATTAGGGATATGCTTATTTTTCAAATTAAATTAGCGATAGATGCCATTCGGGATCTTTTTTTAAGCCCTGTCTCAATTATATGTGGTCTTGTTGATATCTTATTAGGAAAAACCCTTTCCAAAAGTTATTTTTATAAATTAATGGGGCTTGGTCATCAAAGTGATGCGTGGCTAAATTTGTTTGGTAACAATAATAAGAACACTGAAAATTCAAACGATATAGATAGTCATAAATCTAAGCCTGAAATGAATGTAGATCAATTGTTTTCAAAAGTAGAATCCTTGTTAAAAGATCAGCATGAAAAAGGTGGTTTAACTGCTACTGCTAAAAGTAACATTGATCGTTATCTTAATAAAATAGCGGATAATAAAAATCCGAACGAATAACAAAGGTTTAAAATTGAAGAGTTAATTATTGCTTTGAAGTCAATTGAACAAAGTAATACTTCCCCATAACTACTGTTAAAATTCCCCCTAGCACTAATGCTGATGACTCAATTAAACGCAAAGTAATTAGTTCGTTGGTAAAAAAAACTCCTCCAGATGCCGCAAGAATTGGTACCATAAGTTGTACAACTGCGGCTTGTGTGACAGAGATTTCTTTTAGTGCTATATACCACACAACGTAACCTAAACCTGAAGCAATAGCCCCAGATAATAATGCGAGAATAGCACCAAAATAAGTTATATGAACATCGTTAAGCCCAAATAATATAAGTATTAACACAAAAGGGGAACATCTCAGAAAGTTGTAAGCAGTGTCATTTAGCGGGTTTTGTGATGATCTGCCTATAAGCGTATAAAATCCCCAAGCTACACCTGAAATAGTCATTAGAATAAAGCCTATAAACGACGGTGTTGCTAAGTCAGGGATAATTAAATAAACAAAGCCTGAAAATGCAATAAGCAGCCCTAACCATTCAGAAAAGTGAAGTTTGCTCCCTGAAATTAAGCTGGCCAAAATCATGGTGATTTGGACGGCACCAAATAAAATAAGTGCTCCAGTTCCCGTATCTAATGACACATATCCAAATGAAAAAGCTATAGCATAAATAAAAAGCATACTTGCGGCCAACCAGCTCCCTTTTGATTTCAATTGCCCTTCGTTTGATTTCCCATTTAATTGCATTACAGCCATCAATATAATGATGCCCGAAAAAAGCCGTATGATGGTAAAAGAGCTAGGATCAATGTTATTTTCACCCAACGCTAGGCGGCATAAAACTGAGTTTGCCGCAAAGGCAAAAAGAGCAAAGGTTATTGAAGCAATAATTTTTATATTGTTCATGTTCAAGAGATAATTCTCATCTTTTACATTGTCGTGCGATTATTAGTGGATTATGTAATATTTTACAGTGTTACTGAAATAATAGGCATGTTTATATAAAAAAAGTCATTTTATTATTTGCGAGGGTATTGGCTCAGCTTAGGTCTAATTAAAACGGTTTGGTCGATTACTCTACGTTTTCAACAGTGAAAATTAATTAATAATATCAACTATCTATCTAATTCATCGACCGGTAATTATCATTTTAAAGCCCTGTTATTCAAAGTATAACTACTCAAGGAAATTCTACTATTTGTTTATTTTTTGATAAGTCTTCTATACTTTTTACAAATTTGATTAATTGTATATAAATCTGGACGTTACGGTGTAATAAAATGGTAACAAAACTGTCGTAATATTGAAATGTTACGGTAATAAATTTGCAATATATGTAGTTTGATAAAGGGATTTAAAATGGATAGTTTGAGTATAAAGTGGAAGTTAAGTTTTTTGGCAATATTAGCGGGAGCAGGGTTTGTTATATTGATTATATATAACTATTTAGCGACTGAAACACTCATTAAGTTTAACAATATTTCTCGGCATACGGTTCAAATTGAAGCTGATATGCTCATGTTGAGGCGTCACGAAAAAGATTTCATCGCTAGAAAAGATCTTAAATATTTCAAAAAATTTGAAAAAACATATACTAAAACTGCCAATGCCATTAATCAAGTAAAAAAAGAGTTACTGATTGTTAATCTTAAAAGCCAATATATCCTAGACCTGAGCCGTGGATTGAATATTTACCGTGAAAAGTTTTTTTTGCTTGTAAAGCAGCAAGAAACAGTGGGACTGCATGCGAAAGATGGATTATATGGTTCGTTAAGAAGTGAAGTTCACCAAATTGAAAACTTAATTGTTGAACGTGAAAAGTCATCAGGTTCAAGTTTCGAGCTTCATAGTTTAATGCGTACTATGTTGATGTTACGTCGTCATGAAAAAGACTTCATGTTGAGACGAGATATAAAATATGTCGATAAATTTAATAGTCGAATAGAAATTATGCGTAATAAATTAATGGAAAGTGATGGGGATAATGGTTTTCGACAAAAAGCAGATGTTGCTTTAAATAATTATCATCAACAGTTTTTAGACCTAGTGGACGGAGAAAAGAAGTTTGGCTTAACAAGTAGCCAAGGTATCACGGGTGAAATGAGAGAGAATATTCATCAAGTTGAAGTGCTTTTGAAATCGTTTAAGCAGTTTGCAATAGAAAATATAGAACAGCATATTCACGAGAAAAAGCTTATCGATATTGTTGTTGGCACCTGTTTAATTATATTAGTTATGTTGGCATTGGTGATTATTGCTAATGGAATTTCTCGACGTGTTACTGACTTATCTACATTAATGACGATAGCCGCTTCTTCAAAAAATCTAAGTTTGAGAGCAATTGTTTCTGGTCAAGATGAAATAAGCGATATGGCTCAAACTTACAATGTAATGATGTCAGAATTTGAAGCATTAATGTCTGAAGTTAAAATATCCTCTTTGGCATTAGCCAAGGCATCTGAAAGCATAAAAGAGACAAGTTTAAAAACGACTTCAGGCGTTAATCAGCAATTAAATGATAGTGAACAAGTGGTCTCTGCTATGACACAAGTAAGTAACTCCGTAGCAGAGGTTGCGTTCAATGCAGCTGAAGCAGCAAAGGCTTCATTATCAGTTGAAGAAGCTTCAACGAGTGGTCATCAACTAGTGAAAGAGAACCGGAAAAGTTTTGAAAAACTTGTAACAGATATTGAAACCTCTGGTGTCATCATTCAAGAATTAAGCAAAGAAAGTAATAATATTGAAGGAATGCTAAACGATATTCGTAGTATTGCCGACCAAACTAATTTACTTGCACTTAATGCTGCCATAGAAGCGGCTCGAGCTGGCGAACAAGGGCGGGGATTTGCTGTTGTTGCAGATGAAGTGAGAACACTTGCTCAACGCTCAGCTGCGTCAACACAAGAAATTGAAAATGTTGTTGTTAGATTACAAGCACTTGCAATTGACGCTGTCTCAGCAATGAACTTAGGAAAAGTACAAGCCGAAAATAGCGTTGTTGACACTAAAAATGTTGAACTGGCATTAGGTGATATCAAAAATTACAGTGAAGCGGTTAACGAGATGAATAGACAAATAGCAACTGCCGCTGAGCAGCAAACAACGGTTGTCAAAGAGATTAACGAAAGTTTAATGTCGATTACTGAAGTCGCGGGAAATACATCTAGTCTTACGGAAATATTGTCAGAGTCGAGTGAGGAATTACATGATTTATCTGACCAACTTGGACTTCGTGTTATAAAGTTCACCCTGAGCGATTAATTAATAGTTCTTATTAAATGGTAAGTTATTATTTCATTGTAATTAAAGCCCTTGATGTTATGGGCTTTAATTCATTGAAACAAATTACCATCAATAATAAACCATAAAAGTTTAACCGTGTAAGTGTCCAACCTTAACTAATATGATAGTTTCCTCTTCCACATAAGGATGATGACTGCTCATGTGTGGGCTTCTTAACCAACTTTTTGTAGGGTAACGGCCGTGTTCATCTATAAACTCTCCGCTAATAACAAAAATTTCTTCTCCACCAAAATGTTGGTGTGGTTGAAAACGTTCACCTTTAGGCCACTTTACTAGAGCCGTTGATTCACCTTTATAACTGTGAAGAGGCATAACTTTTAAATTCCCCATGCCTGATGACCAACCTGTATTTTTAGTATCAATAACAAGATGCTCATTATCACCAACTTGAAACTGATGAAGCTTTACTAACAAAGTGCAACCCTCTTTACTAAAAGGTGCATGCTTAAATCCTTCAGGATTACGAAAATAAGTACCTGCGTGATAGTCGCCAGTGTGATCAGAGAATGTACCTGATAATACTAATATCTCTTCACCTAAAGGGTGATCGTGTTCATTAAAGTTAGCGCCAGCTTCAAATTTAACTATGCTCGTTGCATGACCTCTTTCTGCATCTTCTCGGGCTAAAGGTTTACGCCAAACTCCGGGATGAGGACTCGCTACCCAAGGCTGTAGCTGTGTATTGATGAATACTTGTTCAGTGAAATCCATGTTGAGCATGTTTTTACCTTAACGTTTGAAATACATAGAATAATGCTACATAACAGTAGCTATTGGTGGCATTATATTATCCTTTATTAAATACTAGTCCAAGTATGCACAAAAGGGTTTAGTAGGTACTTTTAGGTACATCTTTATGAATAATAAGACAATTAAATTTTCAAGAAAATCTGCACCTGAAAAATCTGCTCGTATGGTTGAAACGATTGTTGGCTGTAAATGGTCTCTCACGGTTTATAATTTACTCAACAATAATATTAATCGTCCGGGCGAAATGGTAAGAAGTGTTGAAGGGTTAACGACAAAAGTACTAAATTCTTGCTTAAAACGTAATATAGAGTTTGGTATTCTTGAAAGAGAAATTTTCAATGAAACACCACCTCGTGTTGAATACCAGGTCACAAAATTTGGGTATAAGTTTATTGGGATACTCACTGAATTAGAAAAACTCCAAGTAGAAATAGATGAGCTTTACCCCTAAAATCCTCTCTGAAATTTTACGTTTATTATTATATGCAAAGTATATTTTAACCTAACTTACGCACATTTATCTTTAATTGAACAAGTATTACAACGCTGATTCAAACAAATGTTTGAAGCTTGAGCTCTAAAATAGTACTTGGAAAACAGGTCAATCTAATCTATCTTCTCTTTACAAAACTGCGTCTTTTTGGTATTTTTACACCACTTTTTTGAATGGTAAGACCAATTTACCTATTGTTTTGCAGGAAGTTTACAGAGAGAACTTTGTCGGTATCTCTACGTTTGTCTTGCTGTGAGTCAATAAAATATAGGCTAAACTGTTATTTATGACACTGTCAGGTATCCAGAAACCAGTAAAGCAAGCAAAGTTGTCAGATGTAATATTACGACAATTAGAAGCCTTAATTCTTGAAGGTAGTTTGCAAGCGGGTGAAAAATTACCGCCAGAACGAGAATTAGCCAAACAGTTTGATGTGTCACGCCCGTCATTGCGTGAAGCTATTCAAAAGTTGGAAGCTAAGGGATTAGTGAATCGTCGACAAGGTGGCGGAACATTTGTGAGTGACCAAATTTTATCTGGGTTGTCTGACCCACTATTTGAATTAATGTCACAAAGTAATGAGTCGCAATTTGATCTGCTAGAGTTTCGACATGGTATTGAAGGTATGTCTTCATATTATGCCGCGATGCGAGGAACTGAAAGTGACTTTGCTGAGATACAAAAAAAACATGACGCAATTGGCATTGCGCAATTAGAAAATAATGTTCGTTTAGAAGCTAAAGCAGTTTTCGATTTTTATTTGGCAATATGTGCAGCGTCGCACAATGCAGTGACCTTACATTTAGCACGCAGTATGTCGAGTTTGTTGATTGATAATATTGAACAAAACTTAACAGTGTTAGCAAAACGGCCTGATATATTTGCACAAATGGCTGAATTTAGAAAACGTTTGCTAGACGCTATTATTAGTGGACAACCACAAAAAGCTTGGGGAGCAAGTCATCGCCACCTCGCTTTTATAGAGGAAGTTCTGCTTAAAATGACACAAGAAGATAGTCGCATGGAAAGATCAATGCGAAGAATGCAACGTAGTGAATATTAGATAGAAAAAATAAGATGAGAAAATAACCGTTTAACGATAATCAAACCATGTAATTATATGAAAATTGACTATCTTTAAGCACAGAAATTTAACTTTATACTTACTAACTATTGGAGACTAAGTAATTATGTCTGAGCTCCCGAAGATTGATTTAGATTCATTGGAAACACAAGAATGGTTAGAATCTATGGATTCTATTCTTGAAAATGAAGGTCCAGATCGCGCACATTTCATTTTAGAAAAACTTATTGACCGCGCTCGTCGTAGTGGCACGCATTTACCCTTTGAAGCTAAAACAGCTTACGTAAATACTATTCCTCCTGGGCAAGAGCCAAATATGCCCGGCGACCAAACAATAGAAGCCCGTATTCGTGCTGCTATTCGTTGGAACGCTTTAGTGTTGGTACTTCGTGCATCGAAAAAAGATTTAGATCTTGGTGGTCATATCGGAAGTTTTGCTTCTTCTGCCATGCTTTATGATGTTGGTTTTAATCACTTCTTTAGAGCAGCATCTGAAAAAGATGGCGGTGATTTTATTTTCTCACAAGGACATATTGCTCCGGGAATATATGCACGCTCTTTCTTAGAAGGTCGTTTAACTGAATCTCAAATGAATAACTTTCGTCAAGAGTGTGATGGTGAAGGTTTATCGTCTTACCCTCATCCACATTTGATGAAAGACTTTTGGCAGTTCCCAACAGTTTCAATGGGTCTAGGTCCATTACAAGCTATTTATACTGCACGTTTCCTTAAATATTTAACGGATCGTGGTATTAAAGATTGTTCAGCACAACGTGTTTATTGTTACTTAGGTGACGGTGAGACTGATGAGCCAGAATCATTAGGTGCTATTGGTTTAGCTTCTCGTGAAGGTTTAGATAACTTAACGTTTGTTATTAACTGTAACTTACAGCGTTTAGATGGCCCTGTTCGTGGTAATGGCAAAATTATTCAAGAACTTGAAGGTACCTTCCGCGGTGCTGGATGGGAAGTGGTTAAAGTTATTTGGGGTTCATACTGGGATGCACTTATTGCGCGTGATACTTCAGGTAAACTTTTACAACTTATGGAAGAAACGGTTGATGGTGAATACCAAAACTGTAAAGCGAAAGGTGGTAAATACACCCGCGAAAATTTCTTCAACAAGTACCCTGAAACAGCAGCTTTGGTTGCTAATATGTCTGACGAAGACATTTACCGCTTAAACCGTGGTGGTCATGATCCTGTTAAAGTTTATGCCGCTTACAAAAAAGCGATGGAAACTAAAGGCCGCCCAACCGTAATTTTAGCGAAAACAGTTAAAGGTTTTGGTTTAGGTGCCTCAGGCGAAGCATTAAACATTGCACATAACGTGAAGAAAATGGATGTAGAATCGATTAAGCATTATCGTGATCGCTTTAATATGCCAATTAACGATGACGAAATTGCTGATTTACCTTTCTATCGATTCCCTGAAGATAGCGAAGAGTTCAAGTACATGAAAGCTCGTCGTGAAGCTTTAGGTGGTTCTTTACCTGCTCGTCGAGTACAAGCAGATGAAAGCATAGAAATTCCACCACTTAAAGTATTTGACGCCATTTTAAAAGGTTCGGGTGATCGTGAAGTTTCTTCAACGATGACATTCGTTCGTGTATTAAATGCATTATTGAAAGATAAGAAAATTGGCAAACGTATCGTGCCAATCATTCCAGATGAAGCACGTACTTTTGGTATGGAAGGTTTATTCCGCCAAGTTGGTATTTACGCTAATGAAGGGCAAAAATATATTCCACAAGATGCTGATCAAGTTGCATATTATCGTGAAGATAAAAAAGGTCAGGTTTTACAAGAAGGTATTAATGAATTAGGTGCTATGGCATCTTGGGTTGCAGCGGGTACGTCTTACTCTACTTGTAACGCAACGACCATTCCGTTTTATATCTACTACTCAATGTTTGGTTTCCAACGTGTAGGTGATTTAGCTTGGGCTGCTGGCGATAGCCAAGCGAAAGGGTTTTTGTTAGGTGCTACTGCGGGTCGTACAACATTAAATGGCGAAGGCTTACAGCATCAAGATGGTCACTCACATGTGCAAGCGGGTTTAATCCCTAACTGTGTAACCTACGATCCAACCTATGGCTATGAAATAGCGGTAATCGTTCGTGACGGTTTACGTCGCATGTACGAAAATAACGAAAACATTTTCTACTACATGACACTGATGAACGAAAACTATAAGCATCCAGCATTACCTGATAATAAAGACATTTCTGATGAAATTATTAAAGGGATTTATAAACTTGAAACCGTCACTGCGAAAAAAGCGAAAGCTAATGTTCAGTTAATGGGCTCAGGCACTATCTTGGAAAAAGTACGTGAAGCTGCACAAATTCTTAGTGCTGACTACGGTGTTTCAAGTGATGTTTATTCAGTAACGTCGTTTAATGAATTAACACGTGACGGTCAAGACGTAGCGCGTTGGAATATGCTTCACCCAGAAAGTGAACAAAAACAAGCCTATATCACTTCTGTTATTACCAAAGAAAAAGGTCCAGCAATTGCCGCAACTGATTACATTAAAAACTATTCAGAGCAAGTGCGTGCTTACATTGACACTGAATATCGTTGTTTAGGTACCGATGGTTTTGGTCGTAGTGATAGTCGCGCTAATTTACGAACTCACTTTGAAGTTAATGCAGCTTATGTTGTTGTTGCTTCATTATTTGAGTTAGCTAATCGTGGCGATGTTGACCGTTCAGTAGTTACCGAAGCGATTAAACGCTTTGATATTGACACTGAAAAACTTAACCCACTTTACGCTTAATTCAGGCACGGAGAATTATTATGTCAGATAGTCAAAAAATTCTAGTCCCTGATGTTGGTGGCGATGAAGTTGAAATTATAGAAATTTGTTTTGCAGTTGGTGATGACCTTGAAGCAGACGAAGGTATTGTTACTGTTGAAACAGATAAAGCATCAATGGATATTCCAGCACCATTTGCAGGGAAGTTATCTGCATTAATGGTCAGCGTTGGAGATAAGATCAAAGAAGGAGATGTTATTGCTGAAATGACATCTTCATCTGCAAGTGCTGAGGCACCAGTTGCGGCTGAAGCACCAGAACCAGTTGCTGAAGAAGCTCCAGCTCCAGCACCTGTTGAGGTTGAAGCTCCTGTTGCTCCAGTTTCTGCGACAAGCGAAATTATTGATATTACTGTGCCAGACATTGGCGAAGACGGCGAAGTAGAAATCATTGACGTTCTAGTAAATGTCGGAGATGTGATTGACGTTGAAGATGGTTTAATCACGCTTGAAACAGACAAAGCAACCATGGATGTTCCATCGTCGCATGCAGGTACCGTTAAAGAAGTATTTGTTAGCGTTGGCGGAAAAGTAAAGCAGGGTTCTATTGTTATTAAACTTGAGACATCAAGTGGTGCGCCTGTTGAAGTGGTTTCTGCTCCTGTAGTTGAAAAAGTAGCTGAAGCACCTAAAGCTAAGCCTGCACCTGCTGCAAAATCTGCACCTGTTCCGCACCATCCTCAAGCAGGTAAAGTGGCTTCAAAAGGTAGCATTTATACTTCTCCATCAATTCGCCGTATTGCGCGCGAATTTGGTGTTGATTTAACCTTAGTAAAAGGTACTGGTAATAAAGGACGTATTTTAAAAGAAGACGTACAGTCTTATGTGAAATACGAGCTTTCTCGCCCTAAAGCTAATGCAGGCAGCTCAGTTTCTGCTGGCGAAGGTGGTTTACAAGTTGTTAGCGCTAAAGCAATCGATTTCTCTAAGTTTGGTGAAATTGAAACGAAAGCACTTACACGTATTCAGAAAATATCAGGTCCATTTTTACATCGCAATTGGGTAACTATTCCACATGTTACCCAATTTGATGAAGCTGATATAACTAATGTTGAAGCATTCCGTAAAGAACAGAACGTAATTTGTGAAAAGAAAAAGCTTGGTTTTAAAATTACACCTTTAGTGTTTATTTTGAAAGCTGCAGCAGATGCTTTACGTGAATTCCCTACATTTAACTCAAGCTTGAGTGAAGATGGTGAAAGCTTAATTCTTAAAAAGTACATTCACATTGGTGTTGCTGTTGATACACCAAACGGATTAGTTGTTCCGGTAGTACGTGATGTTGACCAGAAAGGTATACATCAGTTATCTCGTGAGCTTTTAGAAATTAGTATGAAAGCACGTGACGGTAAATTGAAAGCATCTGACATGCAAGGCGGTTGTTTTACTATTTCAAGCTTGGGTGGTATCGGCGGCACGGCATTTACGCCAATCGTTAATGCACCAGAAGTTGCTATTTTGGGCGTTTCTAAATCAGAAATGAAACCAAAATGGAATGGTAAGGATTTTGAGCCTAAACTTATGTTGCCATTATCAATGTCATACGACCATCGTGTAATTGACGGCGCACTCGCAGCACGCTTTACTGTGCATCTAGCGAGTGTGATGTCTGATATTCGTCAATTGATTTTGTAAATTTTATATAAAAGCAGTCGATTTAAAGTTGGCGATTTTTATTCACAAAGAGTAAAATCGCCGACAGAATTATAAATATACAAACAACAAGTAAATGATAAAGCTCGTATTTGCGTTTTATCATCATAGAAATCAAATTTGAGGTAAGCATGAGTAACGAAATTAAAACTCAAGTAGTCGTATTAGGTTCAGGCCCTGGTGGTTATTCAGCTGCATTTCGCGCAGCAGATTTAGGTTTAGATGTAGTCTTAATAGAAAGCCGTAAAACATTAGGTGGCGTTTGTTTAAACGTTGGTTGTATTCCATCAAAAGCATTACTTCACGTTGCTAAAGTTATTGATGATGCAGCTGCAATGGCTTCTCACGGTGTTACATTTGGTAAGCCAGAAATCAATTTAGACAAAATTCGCGACTGGAAAGACAGTGTAGTATCTCAACTTACTGGTGGTTTAGGCGGCATGTCTAAAGCACGTAAAGTAACTACAGTTTATGGTTACGGTAAATTCACTTCAGATAAAACAATTGAAGTTGAAGGCAACGACGGCCAGAAAACTACAGTTACTTTTGATAATGCTATAATCGCTGCAGGTTCTTCTGTTATCGATTTACCTTTCATTCCAAATGATGACCCACGTGTTATTGATTCAACAGGCGCTCTAGAACTTCATGACGTTCCTGGTGAAATGCTTGTATTGGGCGGTGGTATTATCGGTCTAGAAATGGGTACCGTTTACAGAGCTTTAGGCTCTAATGTTTCAGTGGTTGAATTTGCTGAGCAATTAGTACCTGCTGCTGATAAAGACATTGTTAAAATTTACACTAACTACAACAAGAAAAATTTCAACATTATGTTGTCTACTAAAGTTGTTGCAGTTGAAGCTAAAGTTGACGGTTTATACGTTACTTTTGAAGGTAAAAAAGCACCAGCAGAGCCTGTACGTTACGACAAGATTTTAGTTGCTGTTGGTCGTAAACCAAATGGCCATTTAGTTGCTGCTGACAAAGCTGGCGTTAATGTTGACGAGCGTGGTTTTATCAATGTAACTAACGAACTGCGTACTAACGTTCCACATATTTTTGCAATAGGTGACGTTGTTGGTCAACCTATGCTTGCACACAAAGCTGTTCATGAAGCGCATTGTGCTGCAGAAGTGATTTCAGGTAAGAAGCACGTATTTGATCCTCGTTGTATTCCTTCTGTTGCATACACTGACCCAGAAATGGCTTGGACTGGCGTAACAGAGACTGAAGCGAAAGAGCAAGGTTTAAACATTGAAGTTGCTAACTTCCCATGGGCTGCTTCTGGTCGTGCTATTGCTTCGGGTCGAACTGAAGGCAAAACTAAGTTGATTTTTGAAAAAGAAACGGGTCGTATACTAGGTGGTGCTATTGTTGGTATCAATGCAGGCGAAATGCTTGGTGAAATCTGTTTAGCTGTTGAAATGGGCGCAGACGCTGAAGATATTGGTTTAACAATTCATGCTCACCCAACCTTGAACGAATCAATCGGCTTAGCGGCTGAAATTTTTGAAGGTTCAATTACTGATTTACCGAATGCAAAAGCGGTAAAGAAAAAGAAATAAAATTCTTTGTTAAATAAATTATAAAGCCAGCTATTTAGCTGGCTTTTTTTATGCCTATTAATCGAGATTTTGATATTACAGTTAAACTTATTACATACATTTCTCGTTAAAAATTATGTTATCTGTTGTTTAATAAAGTTAATTATTTTAAACTTCACGATTACATTTTTTTAACAAAAGGATTTGTCTGTGTTTATATCACGGTATTTTCGATCAATATCAATCGTTTCTTTAATCGTATTTGTCGCTTCATGTGGCGGTGGGGGAGGCGATAGCGGTGAAACCAAAGTAGTAGAACCCCCGAAAGCCTTGCTATCAGGAGCTCCAACCTCAACAGTTAATGAAAATGTTGAGTACTTATTTACGGTTACTAGTCAAAATTTCAATGGAAATTCAATTGACTATAGTATAGATAATTTACCTTCATGGGCAAGTTTTGATGCATCGAAAGGCCAACTCGTAGGTACTCCAAACTACGATCAGGCGGGTATTTATTCAAATATCATTATCTCTGCAACTGATGGAACGAATACGGCTAACTTGCCTATTTTTTCTATTGAAGTGATAAATATGAATCGCTTACCAACCATGGCTGAGCAACCTGAATTTGAACTACTAGAAAGTGAATTGATTTCTATTCCTTTAGTTATGTCAGATCCTGATTTGGATAACTTGACCGTAACATTAGAAAATCATCCCGATTGGCTCAGTTTTGATGAAGATACATTAAGTCTTATTGGCAAACCAAATCTAGACGATTCTGGTGCTTATCAATCAAACATTATTATTAATGATGGCACCGATGAAATTTCTGTTCAAATCTCATTAGTTGTTAAAGATGCAATTGAAGTTCATGGGAAGGTTATTGATGGCTATATCAGTGGAGCCATCGTCTATATAGATGAAAATTTGAATGTAATTCTTGACGAAAATGAGATTTCAACAACAACAGATGAGACCGGCAGTTATGTTTTAGTCTTACCGATAGAAAAAATAGCGCTGCTTAGTAAGTCTCCTGTTAGAGCTTATATCGGAGCTGAAGCCCAAGATATTTCGCGTCCCGAGTTAGACTTTACAACTACTCCTTTAACCTTATCTTTACCACCATTAGATATTACTCTTATAGAGAATGACACTCTTGTCGGAGCCGTTGTTTCACCATTTTCAGAACAACTTTTAGCATTAATAAATGACAAAGTAATACTCGTAGAATCAGGAGACCTTTCTGTAAGTGATTTGCAATTTTATATTCAAAACGCTAAACGTATTATTACAGAACAAGTTATTTCCGCAGGAGGAATAACTATTGATGCTAATCAATCAGAAGATGATATTAGTGAGATTATCTTTGGTGACTTTATTGTAAGTGCAGAAGATTTAATTACGATTATTGAACAAGCTGAAACTTATATTGATGTGGTTATATCTTTGCATGCCTCTTCTGATTTTGACGGAGATGGCATAGCCAATGATATTGATACTGATGATGATGGAGATGGTTATAATGATGATGTTGATGCCTTTCCTTATGATGCATCAGAATGGCTAGATTCTGATGGTGACAGTGTGGGTGACAATGCTGATTTTTATCCAAATAATGCCACTTGTTTTGCTGTAGAAGATGGTAACGGGGAAGAGTGTTATTTAAATGTTCTTGCTGAAAGTTCTCCTGTTTATATTTCTGCTTCTAGTGATGAGGTAGTATATTTTTATCAAGAGAATGGAACACTTGTTACTTTTGATATTACAACTAACCATGTTCTAAACACTCAACAAGTTGAGAATGTGAGTTCGATGATTTTTCATGAAGGTCATCAACGTTTATACCTAGGTTTAAATAATGGCGAAATCAAGTATTTAAATGATGACTCGTTGTTGACAGATTTTGCTGTAGTTGAGCAATGTGTGAATGCTTTAGTTGATGCTGATAGTTTTTTGATTGTTCTTGATTGTGGGGGATATGCAGGTACTTACTCTACTTTTAATCTCGGTGGAGAGCAGTTAGGTGAAAGTGACAATTATTATGATTCTTCAAGGACCAATGCTTGGGATAAAGTTAATAATCGTCTTTTTCATTTTAGTGAGGGCATTTCACCGAACGACTTATATTATCGCACGATTAGTATTTCAGGACAGTTTACTGATGTCGCTGAGTCGCCATATCACGGTGATTACACCATTACTGGGCCAATTGTTGTTTCTAATGATGGTACAAAAGTATTGCTAGGCCAAGGCGATATTTATAATGCTGACACTTTAACTTGGTTAACATCAATAGGTGAATATTTCTCGCGTGCTTTTTGGTTAGCCGATGGCAGTTTAGTGACACTGCAAGCGTCTGAAAATCAAGAGGAAATCACATTAAAAAGAAGAGATTCAAATCTACGTTTAATAGAAGTTAAACATTACTCTGGTAATCTTCAAGAACTTAAAGCATTTAGCAATAGAGCTTTATTAATAATAAACAACAATGATTCACTTCATTTTGTCGATTATTTACCCAGTGATGATAATGATAATGATGGCGTTATTAACACATTGGATGCATTCCCGTTAGATAACTCTATTTCTTTAGATGCTGATCAAGATGGCTTCCCTGATAGTTGGAATGACGGTTTTACAGAATCATTAAATAATCTCACTATCGATGAATTCCCACTTGATTCAGCATGCTGGTTAGCTAGCCATGGCAATGAAAATGGCTGTGATTTTTTAGCGACGCAACCTATTTTTACACCGGATAAAATAATTTATGATAATGCTGGAAATATTTACTTTCTAAGCTCGATTAATAACAGGATTTATCGTTGGTTATCAGAAACTAATCAATTTACTAATCCTCTAGTTATGCCTTCTAATATTTATCATGACTTTGGAACATCCCTTACTTTTACTTATTCTGAAGATCATAATCGACTTTATCTTGGCTACTCATCAGGCTCAATAACTCGTTTTGATTTAGATGAATTAAAAGAAACGTTGTTTGCCAATATAGGTGACGATGTTAGAGGTTTAGCTTCAGTTGGTAATTTCTTATTGGCTGAGAATGCAAATGGGGCATGGAATACCCACTATATTCTAGATGAAGACGGTGAAGTCACGGACAGTAAAGACTGGAATCGACATTCGAACACATATGCTTGGAATGAAACAAACTCAAGAGTTTATTTTCTAAGAGACGGAACATCTCCAAATGATCTACATTACGAAACGATTGATCAAACATTGGGGCATATTACCGAATCAGGAGAATCTCCTTACCATAGCAGTCAAAATATTTCGCACCCAGTTCGAGTTTCTGAAGATGGTAATAATATCATCTTAGGTAGTGGCTCTATTTTTGATGCTGAAGATTTAACAATTGTCACAGAGCTTAATCTTCAAGCCATAGATGTCATGTCTATATCCGATTTAATCGTTTCTATCGAAAATAATGATTTATCATCAACCCTTAAAATTTGGCAATATGATGGCTTTGATTTTCGGGCTGAATTCGACATAGAAGGCACTCCATTAGCATTAACGCCAAATGGTGAAGAGCTAAATTTAATCACGGCTTTAACGGATGGTTCGTTAAATGTTTCACCTGTCGGGATAGTTGATGGTGATAATGATGGTTTACCTTTATGGTGGGAATCATTATATAACTTAGATGACAATAATGCCTCTGATGCTACTTTAGATTCAGATGACGATGGTTTAACTAATCTTGAAGAGTTTAGTGTAAAAACTAACCCAATTGTTGCAGATACTGATGACGATGGCTTACTTGACGGGGAGGAAGTTAATACCTATTTAACATCCCCCTTAAACAGTGATTCAGACGAAGATGGTTTAACCGATGGGGCTGAAGTTAATGAGCATGGAACGGATCCACTTTTAAGTGATTCTGATGATGACGGTTTGAGTGATAGCGAAGAAATTAACGTTCATCAGTCTAATCCATTAAGTAGTGATACTGATGATGACGGTTTATCTGATTTATATGAGGTTAATAATCAACTTGATATCAATGTTAACGACGCTAATGAAGATGCTGACAGCGATGGCTTAGTCAATATCGATGAGATGACTCAACAAACTGATCCTAATAATTCTGATTCAGATAATGATGGTTTAAATGATGGAGACGAAGTACATACTCATTTAACACAACCACTTAATCGAGATACTGATGGCGATAAAATGCCTGATGGTTGGGAAGTTAGTTATGCCTTCGATCCATTATCAAATACAGACAAAGAATTAGACTTCGATGAAGACAGTTATGCAAATTACATTGAGTTCTTTTTAGAAACTGACCCTACTGACAGTAGTGATATTCCTGAAGCTAAATTATGGAATAGTTATCAAGGTAATGCTGACCATTCTGGTTTTTCTTCTATGATTATTGCCCCTGAAAACTTATCTTTACGTTGGTCAGTAACTTTAGCGTCTATGGAAAATTTAAATTCTGTGGTTGCGACTCAAGGGCGAGTTTTTGTTACGGATCATAACAATAACGATGAAAAATTTGTTTATGCTCTAAATGCAGCCAGTGGCGATATTAATTGGCAACAAGCCTATGAAGATTTGCGCTTTATTAATGCACCAGCATTTAATAATGGTAAAGTTTATTTTCAAACACGAGAAGATAATAACTCATACCTTCGAGCTCTTGATGCCGCAACAGGTGAAAATATTTTTGCTTCAGGTTATGGTAATCAATGGTCAACTTATAAAGCCCCTACAATTTTTGACAATGATATATATGTTGCTGGAGGTACTTATGGTGGTAGTTATAAGTTTGATGGATTAACGGGTGAAGAATTGTGGTTTCAAGATTTACAACAATGTGATGGCTGGACACCAGCAGTAGATAATAATCATTTATATTATTTCTCTAATGGCTTTGTTGTCGCAGACAAATCTTCAGGGGATGTTATTGAGCAAAATGTAGATATTGATATTAGTTGTAAGACACCCGTTCTTGCAGGTAATAACACGGCTTTCGTTATCTCAAACTATAATTTATATGCTTTTGATACACAGACTGCAAATAAAATTTGGAGTATAGAAACTGATGATTATTATAATAGATTTGAAGGAGAACCTTCAGTTGCACTAGGTAATGTTTATGCGATTAAATCCGGTGAACTCGTTGTTTTAGATCAGTTTTCAGGTGAAGAGCTTTGGAATTGGCGTCCACAAAATAATAATAGTTTACAAGGAAATATAGCCTTAAGCTTAAATATTGCATTTGTTCAAGATGGTATCAATACATATGCCATCGATTTAGACACACATGAACAAGTCTGGAGTTACCCTGTTTCAGGAAAATTATCTTTCTCGGTAGAAGGAGCAATTTATATTGCTGGGAATAATGGTTTATTAACCGCTATTGATTTTGGTAATGATAGCGATGGTGATGGTATTGATGATTGGTGGGAAGATTTATATGGTCTTGATAGTCAAGACGCTTCAGATGCTTTGCTTAATGCCGACAGCGATGAACTAACAAACCTTGAAGAGTTTCAAAACTCAACTGATCCTACGAATAGTGATTCTGATCATGATGGTTTGAGTGACTCTGATGAGGTGAACCTTCATTTATCTAATCCATTAAGTCGTGATAGCGATAATGATGGGATGGATGATGCTTGGGAAGTTACACAAGGCTTTGATCTACTCAATGATGAAGATGCGTTTCTAGATGCTGATAACGACGGCATTACTAATGTTGAAGAGTATTATGAGCAAACCGATCCAAATGACGATACGTCAATTCCTGAAATTATAGAAACATTAACCTTTTCATTCGAAGATGGAGTTTTACCTGCTGATTGGGATATTGATGAGACGCTAGAAAGTAGTTGGGGGGTAAGTAATATAGAAAGCTCAGACGGCGACTATAGTATATTTTCTTCAGGGCAAGCTGCTATTTCGTTCAGTGGTTTTTTCAATGGTAATGATTTAGCTTTTGATGTGAAAAGTGCGTGTCAATATAGTGATTACATTTCAGTTTATATCGATGATGAACTTATCGAAAATCTACAGTTTAATGATAGTTGGCAGACAAACAAAGTCGTTATACCTAGAGGTAGACATACTGTTTCATTAAAAGTAAGAAATTGTGGCGTATATTTAGATAACCTGCAACTTACCCCGTTGTTAAGCTTGTTTGAGAAAGAAGTACAAAGTGTCACAGTTTCAAACCAACAGCTATATTTATATAACTTTGATCAAGAGCTTATTTCATCCATTAAAATACCTGTGATGGATTATGGCGCACGAGATTTAACTATATTAGATGACGGTCGTATTGCTATTTTTAATGGTGTATATTCTCCTTCCTTGTCTATTTATAACCCAATACATGCGACTTGGCAGCACAAAAGTTTTGAAGGTTGGGCTATTGAATATAATGATACGTATGGTGGTGTTGCTCATTTTAACAGCTATGTTTTCGTCACTGATATGGCAACATCAGGTGATGGTACTTCAGGTATTGTTCGTTTTAATTTAGAAAGCAATTCAGAAGAATTCTTCTCTGGAGGCGAATATATAGATGTTTCGCTTGGCCTAGATAACATGCTGTATGCACTATCAGGTCGTCAAGTAGACAAATATGATCCAGTAACGATGGAGTTAATCAACAGTTATACCATTAGTGAAGCTAGGGCTGTTGCTGTTGATGAAAGTAGTAATTTATATACTGCATCATGGGATGGCGTTATTAAAAAATACGATATTGAGGGCGTTGAAAGAGAGATATTAATGTTGAGTGATTTCTATGACTACAATGTATCATCTTATTTTTACGACATTAATATGTATTCTCAAGGTCGCTTAGTGCTGACGAATGGAAATCAGCAGATACTAATAGTTGATAATGATTTTAGTTCTATTGAATTACAAGAACAAAACTTTATAGGTTCATTTATAGCCCAAGTTCCAGTTGTTGATAATGACAATGATGGTATGCCAATGTGGTGGGAGGCAAGGTTTGGACTTAATGATAGCGATGAAAGTGATGCATTAACTGATCTTGATAGTGATGGATTGAGTAATCTTGAAGAATTCGAATTATCGACATTTCCAGATACTGAAGATACCGACGAGGATGGCTTAACTGATTTTGAGGAAGTAAGTACCTATCTTACCAAACCGTTAAATCCTGACTCTGATAATGATGGATTAACGGATGGAGCTGAGGTATTTGAACACTCAACTGAGCCACTTAATGCTGATAGTGATGGTGATTTGTTCAGTGATGGTGATGAAATTAATATTTATGAAACCGATCCAAACGATATTAACTCTAAACCAGAATCAATAGGTCAAATAGATATTACTTTTGATTCGGCAACGCTCCCTATTGACTTTAGCCATGCTGAAAACTCAGATGCAGACTGGTTTATCGAAAATATAACAGAAGGAGAAGAAGAAAATTATTCACTTCGTTCTGGCGATATTGAAGACAACCAAACAAGCAAAATCTTTTGGCAGAATATTTTCGCTTCGGGAACGCTGAGCTTTGATGTAAAAGTCAGCTCAGAGTCTTGTTGTGATCGTTTCTCTTTATTAGTTGATGGTACTGAGGTTGTTAATAGTGTTTCTTCAGATTGGCAGAGACTTTCAACTGAATTATCCTCAGGTCAGCATATTATCGAATTTCGTTATCAAAAGGATGGTAGCGTAAGTTATGGTGACGATGCCGTATGGGTGGATAATATTACATTCGAAAGCAACTAAATCTAATGGGATGGTTTAATATCAGTCATTACATTACTTAACATTAAAGCCAGCATTTATGCTGGCTTTTGTTTTATAATAAGCATTATTAACATAAAAAGGATTTATCATGCGTTCACTTACTTTGGCTATAGCATGTTTTGCTTTATCAGCATGCAGCAATATTGATACAGAAAATGGTGCTCCACAATGGGATTTTGATCACAATATTCAATTTGAGCAAACTAAACTGTCGGATAATAAATATCACTTACAGGTGAATGCAAAGTCTGATACTCACTTTGGTGAACTTGCTACTTTTATGATGAGACAATCTTATGAAATTTGTGGCTCATATGGTTATACCATTGAGGTGTTAAGGGGAGTTGAAAGGTTTGATGACCGAAAGTTTTCGCCGAATCTAATCATGCCTTCACTTTCAGCTAATATTGAATGCCCTAGCCAGTAATAGTCATTTTATTTCATTAATTAATTAGCTCACGATTATCGTTTGATTATTTAATGCGGCATAGTTATTAATAACTATGCCGCTCGTATAAAATGAAAAAGGGCTACTATTTCAGTTAATTGCCAGTTTTACCTCGCTTAACCTAAATAAGTAACCCTAATTTTTATTCTTCAGCATTCTATTAATCAGTTAAATAGAATGCTTAGCTTAGTAAGCTTATACCACTGTAATTGCTACTGCTGGTGCCGTGTACTTAGTTGTCATTTCATGTGTAGGCGGAGCAAATCGAGTTAAATCGATACCTTCTACTGCTGACTTGTATTCTTCGATTGAAGGGAAACGACCTAGCATCGTTGAAAGTACAACTAACGGTGTTGAACCAAGTAGTGATTCACCTTTCTTTTCTGCAGTATCTGCAACAACACGGCCTTGGAATAAGCGCGTTGACGTTGCAATAACCGTATCACCAGGTTCAGCTTTTTCTTGATTACCCATACATAAGTTACAACCTGGACGTTCAAGATACATGATGTTTTCGTATTTAGTACGTGCAGCATTTTTAGGTACCGCATCGTCAAATTCAAAACCTGAATACTTCTGTAAAATATCCCAATCGCCTTCAGCTTTAAGCTCATCAACAATATTGTAAGTCGGTGGAGCGACAACGAGTGGTGCTTTAAATTCTATTTTGTTACCTTGTGATTCCATATTACGGAACATTTGAGCGATAATTTGCATATCACCTTTGTGAACCATACAAGAGCCAACAAAACCTAAATCAACTGATTTATCAGCGTAATATGAAACAGGGCGAATAACATCATGAGTGTAGCGTTTAGAAGCATCTTCGTTGTTTACATCTGGATCAGCAATCATCGGCTGATCAATAACATCTAAATCAATCACAACTTCTGCGTAATATTTAGCTGCGTCATCTGGTGCTAATGCAGGTGTTTCACCTGATTTAATACCTTCGATACGTTTGTCAGCTAAAGCGATTAAACCGTTAAGTGTTTTCGCTTCGTTTTCCATACCCTTGTTGATCATTATTTGGATACGGCTCTTAGCAAGCTCAAGTGATTTAATTAACGTTTCATCTTCAGAAATACAGATAGAAGCTTTTGCTTTCATTTCTGCAGACCAATCTGTAAAGGTAAATGCTTGGTCAGCTAATAACGTACCGATATGCACTTCAATGATACGACCTTGGAATACATTTTCACCACCAAATTGCTTAAGCATTTGCGCTTGAGTCGCATGAACTACATCACGGAAATCCATGTGTCCCTGCATGTTACCTTTAAAAGTAACTTTTACAGACTCTGGGATTGGCATAGCCGATTCACCTGTGGCTAGCGCGATTGCTACGGTACCCGAGTCAGCACCAAAGGCTACACCTTTAGACATGCGAGTATGCGAGTCACCACCAATGATGATTGCGCGATCATCAACCGTAATATCATTCAATACTTTATGAATAACGTCAGTCATTGCATGGTATTCGCCTTTCGGGTCACGTGCAGTGATTAGACCAAACTTATTCATGAATGCCATAAGCTTAGGAATGTTAGCTTTAGCTTTGCTATCCCAAACTGATGCTGTGTGACAACCTGATTGGTATGCACCGTCAACTAATGGAGAAATAGTAGATGCTGCCATCGCTTCAAGTTCTTGACATGTCATAGGACCTGTCGTGTCTTGAGAGCCAACAATGTTCACTTTAACGCGAACATCTGAGCCTGCGTGTAATGGTGTTGAAGATGTTACACCAACAGCGTTGTTATTGAAGATTTTTTCAACAGCCGTTAAACCTTGACCTTCATGTGAAATTTCTTTTGAAGTTGCATATACAGGTGGTGTTGGTACGCCAAGTGTTTCAGCTGCGAACGTTTGTAATTTCTTACCAAATGTCACTGCGTAAGAACCACCCGCTTTCATGAATTCTACTTTTTGTGGTGTAAAGGCTGAAGATATATCCGCAAGCTCTTTGTCACCGTTGAATAATTTTTTCGCTTTGGTATCGATAGTTAATACGGTACCAGTCGCTACAGAATAAGCTTCCTCTAAAACAGAATCACCGTTTTCATCAACAACTGTGTTGCCATTTGCATCTACTTTCTTAACCCAGTTTTTAAGATCGAGGCCAATACCGCCAGTTACATCAACGGTAGTTAAAAATATTGGAGAAATACCGTTAGTACCAGCAACTACCGGTGCAATGTTAATAAACGGTACATATGGACTTGCTTGTTTACCTGCCAATAATGCAACGTTATTAACACCAGACATACGAGATGAACCAACACCCATAGTGCCTTTTTCAGCAATTAACATTACTTTTGCGTTAGGGTATTTTACTTGTAATGCTTTTATTTCGGCTTGAGCTTCTGGAGTACTCATACATTGGCCGTGTAATTCACGGTCAGCACGTGAGTGAGCTTGATGACCAGGAGATAATAAATCAGTAGATATATCGCCTTCACCAGCAATGTAAGTAACGATTTCAACTTTTTCAGCTACTTCAGGAAGCTTAGTGAAAAACTCAGCTTGTGCATAGCTTTCAAGAATGTCTTTAGCAACCGCGCTACCTGCTTTGAAAGCAACTTCAAGACGGCTTGTATCTGCGTCGTATAAGAAAACTTGTGTTTTTAAAACTGCTGCAGCTTGAGAAGCTAACTCAGCGTCATCACCTAAGGCAAGATCTAGCAATACTTCAATTGAAGGACCACCTTTCATGTGAGAAAGTAGTTCAAAAGCAAACTCAACTGTGATTTCAGCAACAGTTGCTTCGCCAAGGATGATTTGTTTTAAAAATGCAGCTTTTACGCCTGCAGCACTTGTTGTACCCGGAAGTGTGTTGTAGATGAAGAAATTTAATGAATCAGCGCGATATTCATTTGATTGATCTTTAATTTGCTCAATGATTTCAGCTAATAACTCAGCACTATCAATTGGCTTAGGCGCTAAACCTAGGTCATTTTTACGACTTTCAATTTCTGCGATATATTCTAAATACAGACTCATTTGATACACTCTCTATCTATATAATGCTAATAATATGGTCATTAGCTGGGACAAATTTTGCGCCTATTTTACCTGATTTTTTAGCTACTATGAATCATTTCATCAAATAAACACTATTCACCACGGATATACCCAATAGTTATTTCAGTTATGTGATTTATGTTACAAGTTTACTAAGCATGCCCAACAACAATAATTGGTTGTAAACATAGACAATTAGTTAAAAGAACAACTGATTTTAAGCTATTTAGTTCGCTATTTACTCTTATCAATTAGTCGTATGCTCAATGGGGCTCATAAATATACGCTATTGATTTATTACAAATATAAATAGTGCTTATATCGGCAATAAATTTGATGACTATTGCCAATTTGTAAATAAGTTCATTATTCGAATATTTGTTTAGTGGGATTTTTAATATTCGGAACGAACAGCATGCCATGCTGGCGTTGATGTAAAAGAGTGATGATATGCTGGTTACTTGCCCAATTTTGTTTTTACTTTTTTCATATGTTCTCGAAAGCTTTTATCAAACTTCGACTCACCACAGCTAAAATATTGTGTTGAAGAGCCTTCACTGAGTCCGTAAACGCTCATATCCTGAGTAATTGAACAAGTACCATCGTCACCTTTGGTTATTGCTATGCCGTCACCCATCTTTTTAGTGTTTTTTTCACGTTCTTTTTCTTCATCTTTTAAAGGCACAGAATGTGGTACTGTTTTCGCATTGCTATTAAATACCGATGGTGATTGGTAACGTTGATACGGGCTATCTGTCGGTGTTATAGCGCTTTGGTTAAGCTTGCTGCGCAACCTTTGTAGCTGTGTAAAGCTGTCTAATTTCTTTCGTGGCAATTGAGGGGGCTGTTGAGGTTGTGGTGTAGATTGCTCAACTGGAACTGGCAGTAAGCTAGGCTCTACTTTCTTACTTAAGCCATTTTCATTTTTTAGTGTTGGCGCAGGCTTTGCGATTACATTTACGTTTTTTATTTCTTTAGGTAACTTTTCTTTCGGAATTTCCTGTTTTTTCTGTTCTGACTTTTTTGGTTTTACGTCATCTTCAATTGGCTGCTCTTCTGCTATTTTTTCAATAGGCTTTTCGACTTTGGGTGCGCGATATAAAAAACTTTTGATCGCCGCTTTGTTTTTATCTTCTTTAAACTTTGGCTTGGTAGTTGATTGAGTTACAACGATCACAAAAAGTATTAATAAATGTATTAATAGGGAAAAAGTTAACGCTGTGTAAGATCCGTTTCGCACAAATAATATAATGACAAATCGTGAAAATATAACTGATAGACGCTATTAAGGGATGGAAGTTCAACAGTAATTATTGGATATATTGAGTTTTACTTATAATTTTTTTTATTTCTCCCGTGTTTTGTAATGCCTCTATAGCTTGAGAGAATGCTGTTAACTCTTTCACAAAAGGCGATTTTTTTGAAATGGCAATATAAGAGCCAACACCCTTATCATAAGAAAACTTAGCTAATTTAATGGCTGTAGCATAAACTTTTTGCTCAACCAAAGGCGTTATTGACTCCTCTCGCTCTAAAAAAGTATCAATACGACCTTTTAAGAGCATATCAATTAACTGCTGATGATTGGTTAAAGGAACTTTGACCATTTCTGTGTCGAGATCAAACTTATCGAAATATGAAGCGCCCCGAAGTACGCCAATTTTCAATGACTGTAGATCTTCATATTTATCGACAATAACCTTATTATTCGCGCGAATATAAAATCGTAATGGGTGTTTTTGAATTTTGATTGGTGGACTTAGGTAATAAATAAATTGTTCTCGTTTTGCTGTTTTTCTTACGGCAACTATCATGTCTGCTTGACCACTTTGCATTAAAGATAGGCACCTCGCTACAGGGCAATAGACAAAGCGCGCTTTTTTATTCATTTTCTTTGCTAGCAAATTCGCTATATCGATATTTTCGCCAACAAACTCGTCATTTACAATGTCTGAAAATGGCGGCTCTATATGCATTGCAACAATGATTTCGTTAACGGGTTGTGCAGATGTGTTAAATGTGATGAAAAATAGGGCTGTTACATAAGTAATACCCACACAGATAGTTCGGCGTAGATGCTTAAATAAACACACTTTTTTTAGTGAATCATTATTGCGATTACTTTTAATGTCGACTTCCTTCTTTAACGATAGGTTAGGTAATATAATTATTTAATAACCACAGTATTTTCGTGTTAAAAACTATGGTTTTGCTACAATTAGCTAACAGCATCAATTATATAAATGTCTCTTATTAATATAGTAGATCTTCATTAGATAGGGATCTCCTATCATCATTTTTTTAGCATGAGGTATTTATGGAATATCAATTTATCGATGATCCTATCACGGGCACTGCAATAGCCAAGTTTTCTCTCGATCATGAAGTTATTGGGCCTTGGTTAGAGGTAGAGGTAGGTACAGATCCAACAAAGTTGGCTCAGCTACTAACCGCTATGACAGAGATAGAAGAAGATAAGCAGTCTGAAATTACCATTACAGGTAGCGAGTATACAGTAAGCTTTAGCCGTGGAGATGTAACCGTACAAACAAATGCCAGCTTAGATGGTATTGAAGTTTTACCCGACTCGTTAATTGAAGAAAATATTGATTTTGACCAGCAAGACTGTTCTTCATGTGGCAGCGAAGATTTTCGTGAATTGCTACTGTCATGGGCCAAATTTGTTAGAAAGTACTAATTTATAGAGAGATAATATTTACATTTGTTTACGCTGTTAATACTTGGTTAATGATTATTGCTAAGTTATTATATTTATTAAGTATTGGCATGGAGCCAAATAAATACATTCCTATTCATAGAGACCTCATCATGAGTATCGTTGCTGAAAAAAATAATAACAAAAAACCTAGACGTATGATCCAATTACGTTACGTATTAACACCTATCGCTATTATATTGTTCGCTATCATCGGTTTAATTGTTGTGGCTGCATTGGCGCCTAAACCTGCAAAGAAACCAACCATTATTAAAGCGCCGTTAGTAGAAGCGCAAAGTATAGAAAGGCAAGATATACGCTTTGCTATTTCTAGCCAAGGTAGTGTTGTTCCGCGTACACAAACTAATTTAGTTTCCGAGGTTTCTGGGCAAATTACCTCGGTAAATGACAAGTTTAATGTCGGTGGTTTTTTCAAAAAGGGTGAGGTTTTACTCACCATTGACGATATCAGCTACCGAGTAGGTTTATTGCAAGCGCAATCAAGGCTTGATGCCGCTAACGCCGTTTTAGTTGAAGAGCAGGCGCGTAAAGAGCAAGCTGAAGATGAATGGTTATTAACAGGCAAAGCATTGTCAGCAGCACCAGTTTTAGCACTTCGCTTACCGCAATTACAAAAAGCGAAAGCTGATGTAAAAGCGGCAGAAGCTGATGTAACTGATGCGGAAGTTAAACTGACTCGTACTCAAATTAAAGCGCCGTATGACGCTATGCTTAAAGAGAAGCAAGTAGAAATTGGTCAATATGTATCGACTGGCTCTACGCTAGCGATGACTTTTGCTGTTGACTATGCAGAAGTGAGATTACCAATCAAACAGCGTGATGTTGAATTTCTAAATTTACCAAAAATTAATCAGCAAGATAGCAAAGTATCGCAAGTTGATATTTTTTATCAATTGATGGGGGCACAACACACTTGGGTGTCAAATCTAACCCGTTATGAAGGTGAAGTAGATAGCCGTAGTCGAGTACATTACGTGGTTGCACAAGTTAATGACCCTTACAGTGTTTTATCAACGAGTGAACACCAAGAATTACGTATTGGTACTTTTGTTAATGCCAGTATTGCCGGCAAAACGATTGCAGATATTGTTGCTATTCCTCGCGACGCATTACATGGCGCGAATAAGCTTTATTTAGTTGATGATAAGAATAAACTTCATATCCAAGAAATCAATGTACTGCGTAATGATGCTGACTATGTTTATAGTCATGATGTTTTT
>ENA-OSET01000528-OSET01000528.1-sediment-metagenome-genome-assembly--contig:-NODE-528-length-42686-cov-5.224882_pt1 | contig 42686 bp, 35 predicted proteins | sample MGYA00237882_ERZ534229 | MGnify/ENA primary metagenome ERZ534229 (study PRJEB26408, sample SAMN06266212) | sediment metagenome | isolation source: Hudson Canyon methane seep mesocosm | place: USA:Hudson...
GTATTAAGGCTCTTTGTTTATCGAAAAACTTCACAAAAAAATCTAAAGAGCTAATAGTGTTAAGCCCCCAAAATAAAGCAACTACACTAAGCATATTTTGAATATTCCAAGGAACAACATTATAACCATAGCCTAAATAAAATAAAAGCAACGTTATAATTGTATGCATTCCTAAAATAAAAGCAACTCCAAATTTTCTTGTCTTATTAAATAATAATAGAATTCCCATAGAAGCTTCTAACCAAGGAACTAAATAGGTAAAAACTTTTAAGAAAATGTGTGGTAAAAAGCTAAAATGTTTTTCCAAAGCACTTAGCCATTGTATGTAAAAAGCACTATTTAATTTTTGAATTCCACTCCAAAAATAAGTTGCAAAAAAGATGAGAATTACCGTGTAAAGTATTTTTTTAGCATCGGTTCTTTTTGGAAAAATAACAATTGCTAAAATGGTCAATGCAGATTGATAAAAATAGGGTTGTAATCTATTTTGATCTACAAAAGCCAAATACATATATAACACAAGTACAGTCCAGCCTAACCACCTTTTATTTAAAAATACATATATAATTTGAGTACCAAAAAACAGCCACCAAAATACACTATCATAGAGTCCAGTAGGGATTGGAATCCAATTAAACAGAGGGATTACTGGGAAAACTTTAGCAGTTAGCCATAGTTTTGGTGCCAACAACATTAAAGTCAATGTAGATAAAAGAGCAGCAATTCTAACCCAATTAATTCGTTGCTTTAATGTTAAATTAAATTTCATAAGTACAAAAATAGTTGACCAAAAATAAAAAATTAAATAACCTTTGAAAATGATTTTTATTCTTATTTTTAATTTCTTTTAAAATTTAGTATCATGAAATTTATTTTATTTATTTTTTCGTTGTTTTGTGCGACACTCTCTTTTTCTCAGAAAAATAACCCCTATTTTACTTTAAAACCAACTTTAACTCCCGATGGAGACACTGTGATTTTTAGTTATCAAGGAGATTTATGGAAAGTCTCTTCTGATGGGGGAGATGCACTTAGATTAACTGCTATGGATGGCTCTGAAACCAATCCTTATGTTTCTCCTGATGGAAAATTATTAGCATTTTCTAGCAATCAATACGGGAATAATGATGTGTATATTATGCCTTTAAATGGTGGTAAAATTAAACAACTTACTTTTCATGAAGCCAATGATAATGTTACTTCTTGGAGTTGGGATAGTAAGACTATCAATTTTGACTCTAATAGAGAAAATTCAGTTTCAAATTACACAGTTTCTATAGATGGGGGTTCTCCTGCAAGGAAATTTACACATTATTTTAATACAGTACATCACGTTATACAACATCCTATAACAAAAGATTTTTACTTTAATGAAACTTGGGAAAGTTATCGTTTTGCGCATAGAAAAAGATACAAAGGAGATTATAATCCTGATATCAAGTCTTACAACGTAGCCACTCAAAAATTCACAAAACACACCTCTTACAGAGGAAAAGATTTTGGAACAACTATAGATAAAAACGGTAACGTATATTTTAAATCTGATGAATACAAGGGTGAATACAATTTATACACATTTACAAATGGTAAAAAGAAGCGTTTAACAAATTTCTCAACATCCATTATGTGGCCAAAAGTGGCAGCTGACGGGAATAAAATAGTATATAGAAAAGATTATCAGATTTATATTTATGATGTAGCATTAAAATCTTCTAAAAAACTTAAAATAAACATCAACACAAATTCTACAGCAGATAAAAATCAATCTTATAATGTAAAAGGAAAAATAACCTTCTTTGATGTTTCTCCTGATGGAAAAAAGATGGCATTTGTTTCTAGAGGAAAATTATTTATTTCTGATGTAAAAGGAAAATTTGTGAAAGAAATTCAAACAAATATTCTGGAAGCTGTTGGTGAAGTAAAATGGTTAAAAGATAATAAAACACTTTTATTTTCTAGATCTTATAATGGTTACTATAATTGGTTTGTTGTTGATGTTACTAATCAATCAAATAAAAAACAGCTTACTAAAAACACCATGAATAACAGACAAATAACTTTTAATAAAGAATTGTCTAAGGGTGTGTATTTAAGAGGTAGAAATGAAATTCATATTATCGATTTAAAAACTTATAAGAGCGAGTTGATTGTAGAAGATGAACTTTGGGGCTTTTACAATGCCAATCCTTATTTTTCTCCTGACGATAAATACATTGTTTACAATGCTTATAGAGATTTTGAAGCGGATGTTTTTACATATAATATTGCATCAAAAAAATCAATGAATCTAACAAATACAAAAGTTTCAGAATTTGGGCCAATTTGGTCTGATGATGGGAAATACTTGTATTTTAGTTCAGAAAGAACAGCTCCAAACTTTCCAAGTGGTGGAAATGGAAAATCCAAAGTATACCAAATGAGTTTGGATAAATATGAGAAGCCTTTTAAAATTGATAAAGTAAATCAACTTTTCGCAAAAAAAGATACTACTAAAAAAGGTAAAAAAAAGACGATAATAACAACAATCAATCCAAATGGTTTAATGGATAGGTTAACAAGAATTAGCCCTTGGTTTGGTAATCAAAGCAATATTTCTGTGATTAAACAGGGTACTAAAACACATGTTTTATATACTTCAAATCACGACGAAGGGCAAAGTAAATTATGGAAAACTACTTTAGAACCATTTGAAGAAAATAAAACTGTAAAGTTAGGGGATAAAAGAATCTATGGTTATCAAATTATTACTTCAAAAAAGAAACATTATGTTTTGGCTAGTGGTACAATTCATAGTTTAAATTTAAATTCAAATAAATTACAACCATTAGCAATTAGTTTTAATTTTAATAAATCTTTATCAAATGAATTCGAGCAAATGTACTTTGAAGCATGGGCAGGAATGGAAGAAAATTTTTATGACAAGAATTTTCATGGAGAAAACTGGCAAAAATTAAGAGATCGTTATGCAAAATATTTACCTTTTGTAACTAGTAGAGCTGAATTAAGATTAATTTTTAATGATATGTTAGGTGAATTAAATACCTCACATTTTGGTTTTAATTCTAGTGGAGCTGAAGAAAAAATATATTACGGAACCCGAACTTTAGCAACCGGAATTATTTTTGATAATCAAAATCCTTATACAGTATTACGTATTGTAAAGGAAAGCCCCGTTGATGTAAAAGGGAAAAATATTAGAAAAGGTGATGAATTAGTTGCTGTAAATGATATTAAAATTGATAGAACTAATTTCTTTATTGATAATAGATTCTATTTGTATAACACGCTTACTCAAAGCAAGTAAAGAATCTTCAATAATTTGAGCATCATCAGATAATTTTTTCTGTTTTTGTATGTATTTTACAATGCTACTGCTGTTTTTAGGAACATCAGAAATCTTTAATAATAGTTCTTCTTGTTCAAAGGAAAGGGTAATTAAATTTTCTAAGATTTGTCTGAGAGTTTCCATATCTTCCATTGGTTTACTTTCAGATTCAGAAGTTTGTAAATTCTTTAATTTGTCAGACATTTCCTCTAATTGTTCAATCGTCTCTTCTTGTTGTTTTGAGGATTTCTTTTTCTGTTTCTTCTTTAATGATTTTTTACTTTCTTCCATTGACTCAGAAGCTTTTTTCTTTTCCTGATCAGTGTTCGGTACATCTTTTTTATTTTCTAATTCAGAATTTTTTTCTTCTAACTTTTTAAGATCTTCTTCTAACTTTTCTAATTCTTTTTGTAGCTCTTCTTGCTTTTCGGAAAGTTTCTCAGAATCAGAATTCTTCTCCTGAGTTTCTTTCTTCAGAGATTCTTGATTTTCTTTTAATTCCTCTATTTTATCTATTATTTCCTCTAGTTTTCGTTCAAATTCCAATTCTTTATAAAGTTCTAAATTTCTATCTAACTCTTTCTCCAAATCAGAATTTTCATTTTCCATTTTATCCAATACCTCCTTCATTTTTTTCTTGTCCATTTCTTCCAGAAGTTTCTTCATTTCTTCCATCAGAGCCTTGCTTTCATCATCTAATACTTTGTTCATTAACTCTTCTAATTTCCTCTGTTTTTCTAAAATTGAAGAATTTATTTTCTCTTTAGTATTGTTGTTCTTTTTATTTTTTTCGTTATTCTTTTTTATTTGATCTTCTAATTGTTTTTGTTTTTTCAGAAGGTCTTCCATTTTTTTCTTTTGTTCCCAACCCAAATCTTTGTTGTTAATCAAATCTTTTTTAAGATTTTCTATATCCTTCTGTATTTCTTTCGCTAGTTCTATTGAGTTATCAAGGTTGCCTTTTATTTTTTCATTCTCTTGTTCAACCTTATTTTGCAACTGTTCCTCAGAAGCTTCTTTTATTTTTTCTGTGTGTGATTTTGTTGATTTATTTCCATTTACAGCATCATTATCCCAAACTTCAAAGTAATAAGTAATTTCATCAGAACGGGATAAGTTAAGTAAATTGATATCTAATAAATGATAAAAACTCTCTTTGGAAATTTTGTTTATTTCAATAGAATTAATAATACTAAAGGTACTATCTCCTGAAGTAACAGTGTAATTAAAGTTTAGTTTACTTAAAGCATAGTCATCAGATATTTCCCCATTAAAAAACAACTGATTTGCAGTAGAATCTAATTTCATTTCAAAAGAAATTTTAGGATTCAGTCCTTTTCTATCTTCATCAGTATCAAATAGATACTCTTGTTTTGCTGTCTCAGGATTATCTCTTAAAGATTGCATCTTATAGCTAACAAAGTTCCATTCTTTAAGAAGATCTTCCAACTTCCATTCAAAAGCCAATTCTTTACCTCGATAAAGTTTAATAAGCTTTGATTTATTTGGAGAGGCAATTCTGAAGACATCCTTGTTTAATCCTACTTCTGAGACTAAATTGAGAACTTCTTCTATATGCTTAGTAGGTACTTGAATTACTATTCCTAACTCCTCGTTAAAGAGAGCCTCAAAGGTTTGATCATAAGTCTCACAGATTTGATCTAGCTTTATATCCAGACCGCTTCTCCCAGCAAAAGCCATCTCTAAGAGACTGCAAATTAATCCACCATCAGAACGATCATGGTAAGCAATTATCTTTTTTTCTTTTATAAGTTGATGAAGAGCTTCGACCAATTTTGGCATTTCATTGACACATTCCACATCTGGAACAGAACCCAAGAATTGAGAAGAGACTTGAAAAGCAATACTTCCTCCCATTCTTTTCTTTCCTTTTGCTAAATCAATAAAAATCAACTCTGAAGAGTTATGGGAAGTTAAATCAATCTGCGGAGTTAAAGCTAAACTTACATCTTTAAGTGGAGCAAAGGCTGAAACAATTAAAGACAAGGGAGAAATCACAGAATGATCCTTTTTTTCTTTATCCTTCCAACTAGTGGCCATGGATAGTGAATCTTTACCCACAGGTATGCAGATTCCCCATTTAGGACAAAGGTCCATCCCAACTGCCTCTACAGCCTGGAAAAGATCTTGATTTCCACTCAGTTTTTCTGGTGCTCCCATCCAATTGGCTGATAGTTTTATATCTGAGAGTTTCTCTATACCGGAAGAGATGATATTTGTAACTGCTTCAGCTACTGCCATTCTGGAAGCAGCTGAAGAATTTATGACTGCGCAAGGAGTTCTCTCCCCAATCGACATTGCCTCACCAGTTGAAGAAAAGAAGCTAGAAAGAGTTACTGAATTATCTGCAACCGGAACCTGCCAAGGGCCAACCATTTGATCCCTTGATATTAAACCTGTTATTGACCTATCACCAATGGTAATTAAAAAGCCTTTGCCTCCTACAGTAGGATGTCTTAAAACTTTTTTTATCAAAGAACTGATCTCTGGCTCAATTAGCTCAGGTTCGGTAAATCCCTTACTTTCTTTATTAAACTTTCTAATTGTTTGTGGTGTATTTCCAAAAATAGTGTCCAAAGAAATATCTATTGGGTAATTATTAAATAAAGAGTCATGGACTTTAAGACTTGATCCTTCGGTTATTTCTCCCACGACGGCAACCGGACACCTTTCCCTATCACACATATCTAAAAATTCTTGCAGATCAGCTGTTCCTATAGCCATAACATATCTTTCTTGAGATTCATTGCACCAAATTTCCATTGGTGACATGGCTGCTTCGGCATTAGGTATGTCTCTGAGTTCTATGAAACCCCCATGACCACTATCTTTGATTAATTCTGGAATAGCATTCGACAAGCCACCTGCACCTACATCGTGAATAAAAAGAATAGGATTGGAATCTCCTCTCTGCCAGCAGCTATCCAAAACTTCCTGGCACCTCCTTTCCATTTCTGCGTTATCTCTCTGAACAGAAGCAAAATCTAAATCAAGTTCAGCTTCCCCAGATAACAAAGAAGAAGCAGAACCGCCACCGAGGCCAATTAACATGGCCGGTCCTCCTAAAACAACCAGTTTAGATCCAACAGGAACAATGCTTTTCTCCACATGAGAATTTCTTATATTACCTAGCCCCCCAGCTAACATGATAGGTTTATGGTAACCATACACATTGTCATTAATTGTCATTTCAAAAGTCCTGAAATAACCCAAGATATTAGGTCTTCCAAATTCGTTATTGAAAGCTGCAGCTCCGATGGGAGCTTCAAGCATTATCTGTAAAGGAGAACATATTCGATCAGGTTTATTTTCTTTTCCTTCCCAATCTTCTTCAAAGTCAGGAATTCTCAAATTTGAAACACTAAATCCACATAAGCCTGCCTTAGGTTTTGCTCCTCTTCCTGTAGCACCTTCATCTCTTATTTCTCCTCCTGAACCCGTAGAAGCACCAGGAAAGGGAGAAATGGCTGTTGGATGATTGTGAGTTTCTACTTTTGTTACTAAATGAATAGGTTCCTCTTTAGTTATATAAACAGAAGAAGAATTGGGGTAAAACCTTTTGGCTTTATGGCCCTTTAGTACAGCTGCATTGTCTTTATAAGCTGAAAGAACACCGTTGGAGTTTTTTGCGTAAGTATTGCGGATCATATCAAATAAGCTTTTAGGAGCTTTTTTTCCATCAATTTCCCACTCAGCATTGAAGATTTTGTGTCGACAATGTTCTGAATTTGCTTGGGCAAACATCATAAGTTCTGCATCTGTTGGATTAGAATTATTTTCTAGGTAATTCATATACAGATACTCGATTTCCTCTTCACTCAGAGCTAATCCAAGTAAATCATTTGCTTCGTAAAGAGATTTTTTTCCTTCCTTCAAAATGTCTACTGCAAGCACGGGCTTAGGTTGAAGTTGTCTAAATAAGTGTTCAGCACTAGAAATGTCAGTTATGACACTCTGTGTCATACGATCGTATATCTTTTGACCTATTTCTTTGATCGAGTCCTTTCCCAGTTCAAGTGGAGTTTCTAACGAAAAACACAAACCTTTTTCAATTCTTTTTAGAGAATCAAGGCCAGCATTAATTAAAATATCTGTAGCTTTTGAAGACCAAGGGGAAATGGTTCCAACTCTAGGAATCAAAATAAATTGATTAGCTTTCAGTTCCCTTTTAAATACTTTGGCCTTCAGAATTTTACTTAGCTCATTTTCTGTTGGTTTTATTAACTCATTAGATTGGTAATGCAAAGAGCTAAAGAAAAAATCTTCACAATTTATTGCTTGAATCTGAGAAAAATCTTCTCTAATAAGTTCGAGAAGAGCTTTTAGTCTGAACTCAGAGAATCCTTGTTGCCCCTTTAAAGCAATGAATGAGAGAGGCTCTTCTTTCGCTGAAACCATTAAGTTTTAAAGGCGTATTATAGATTAAGCTTTAAAATACTAAAACCACCTTATATAGTGTTGTTTTATTTTTTAAACCACAATATATAGTGATAAATATTAAATTGTTGCTTATAATCACACCCCCAAGAGGGGTATTTTTTTATCGTGAAAAAGATTAGACCGGTTTCCTTTTGTGGCTTGCTTATTATTGTCTTACTAGGTCTGGACAATTCCGTAGTTTCCTTTAACACTAGCAGCACTGCTTACCTTGAAGAAGAGTTAAATCTACTATGGAAAGAGCATGATCCAGCAGGAAAGGATATTTTCATGACTCGGATTGATCAAAGGCTGCCTGAGTGGGAAGAATTATTTAAAGAGGCAGCTGTTCAAACGGATCAACACTGGACATTGTTAGCAGCAATAAGTTATCAAGAATCCCATTGGAACCCAAAAGCAATATCAAAAACTGGTGTTAGAGGGTTAATGATGCTGACACAAACCACTGCCAAAGAGGTTGGTATTTCTAAAAGAACCGACCCCAAGCAAAGCGTCATAGGGGGTTCTATTTATTTTCAAAATCTTCTGGGGAAATTTCCAGATTCAATTCCTAGACAGGATAAACTTTGGATGACAATCGCTGCTTATAATTTGGGTTTTAGCTACTTGAAAGAAGCCAGAGAAAAAACTCGAAATACTAATGCCAATGCAGATAGTTGGACCGAAGTTAGCAAAGCTTTGATGCTTATGGCAAAGGAAGAAAAGGATCCCTCAATGGTTGTTAGAATCAATGAAGCTCTGGGCTACGTGCAAAAAGTGCAACTCTACTATAGGACTCTTTCTATAAATAAAAGAAGTTCCTCAATTTAAGCCCTCCCCCTCTAACTCATAAATAATTTTTCTTTTAGTGCAGTGACTCTGTCCCTATGAGCTGCTGCCTCTTCAAATTCTAAATCTTTAGCATGTTTATACATCAAGTCCTCTAAAAGGTTAATTTCCTTTCTCATTTGATCAGCATCTTGCAATTCTTCCAAAGGGGTAAAATTAAAGATATCAAGTACCTTCTGGTTATTTTTAGCACGACCCCTTTTTCTTGTTGATCTTGCTCCTTCCATAATATCTAGTACAGATTTCTGTATTCCTTTAGGCGTTATGGAGTGTTTTTTATTAAAGTCTTCCTGAACTTTTCTTCTTCGGTTAGTTTCTTCAATGGCCCTTTGCATTGAGCCAGTAATCTTGTCGGCATACAGAATCGCTTTGCCAGAAATATGTCTTGCTGCCCTTCCAATTGTTTGTATAAGAGAGACATCAGACCTTAAGAAGCCCTCCTTATCGGCATCTAAGATAGCTACCAAAGCAACCTCTGGAATATCCAGGCCTTCCCTTAGTAAGTTGATGCCCACAAGAACATCAAATTCTCCGAGCCTGAGATCTCTGATGATCTCTATCCTTTCCACTGTGTCTATGTCGGAGTGCAAATATCTAACTCGAATTCCATTTTCATCTAAATAGTCAGTCAGGTCTTCTGCCATTCTCTTGGTTAGCACAGTAACTAACACCCTTTGATTCTTGGGTGCGTATTTATGAATTTCTGAAAGTAAATCATCCACTTGGTTTGTGGCTGGTTTAACCTCAACTTCAGGATCCACCAAACCCGTTGGTCTCACCAGCAACTCAACTACTCTTCCCGATTTTTCCTTTTCATATTTTCCGGGAGTCGCGGAAACAAAGATTCTTTGACCCGATAGCATTTCCCATTCATCAAACCTTAACGGTCTATTGTCCAAAGCAACTGGGAGACGGAACCCGTAATCAACCAGAGTTTGCTTTCTTGAACGATCACCCCTAAACATACCGCCCAATTGTGGCAACGAGACGTGAGATTCATCTATGAAAACCAGAGTGTCTTCAGCAAGGTAGTCATACAAAGTTGGTGGCGGCTCGCCCGGCTGTCTGTCTGAAAGAAATCTAGAATAATTTTCAATCCCAGAGCAAAAACCAAGTTCTTGCATCATCTCAATATCGTATAAAGTGCGCTGTTCTAACCGTTGAGCTTCAACTAGTTTATTTTCTTTGTTTAACTCGTCTAGTCTCGTCACCAACTCTTCTTTAATAAATTCAACCGCCTTCAAAATTCTATCTCGCGAGGTGACGTAGTGGGACTTTGGATAAATTGTGGCTCGTGGGACATCTCGAATAATTTCGCCAGTTAAAGGATCAAAATATTTTAATGATTCAATCTCTTCACCCAATAACTCTATTCGTAAAGCTTCCTTTTCTGAGTCCGCAGGAAAAACATCTATTACATCTCCACGCACTCGGTAAACCGATCTTCTAAAGTCTGCTTCATTTCTTTCGTATTGCAGCTCAGCTAGTCTCCTTAAAAGTGCTCTTTGATTGATCTGTTCTCCTCGATCTAAATGAATAACCATTTGAAAATATCTTTTGGGATCTCCTAATCCATAGATTGCGGAAACTGAAGCAACTATCACCACATCTCTTCTTTCCATGACCGCTTTTGTGGCTGATAAACGCATTTGGTTTATGTGTTCATTTATAGAAGCGTCCTTTTCAATATAAATGTCTGTCGTAGGCACGTAAGCTTCGGGTTGATAATAATCGTAATAAGAAACGAAGTATTCAACGGCATTATTGGGTAAGAATTCTTTGAACTCTCCGTACAGTTGTGCAGCCAAAGTCTTATTGTGAGCCATGATGATGGCCGGTCGCTGTAGCTCTTCAATTACCTTTGCCATTGCAAAAGTCTTACCCGATCCAGTAACACCCAATAAGGTTTGATTCAGGAGCCCACTATTAATTCCCTCAACTAATTCTTTAATGGCCTTAGGTTGATCTCCAGCAGGATCAAAATCTGAAATAACTTTGAGTTCTTTAGACATAAGCTTTATTAGAAATTTATTATAAGCTTTGAAGAAGTTATAATTAACTTATTCCCCGATAGCTCAGTTGGTAGAGCAAATGACTGTTAATCATTGGGTCGCTGGTTCGAGCCCAGCTCGGGGAGCCAAATTGCAAAGAGCTTACAATTAAGGCTCCTAAAATACACAGAGATGGCTTCTAGACTTTTTAACCCAACTACCGATGAACCTTTTGTTCTAAGTAGATCTAGAGTGGACAACTTCATTGAATGCGCTCGGTGTTTTTATTTAACAAATAGACTCGGAATAGCCAGGCCTTCAACTTTTCCGTTCAACCTAAACAATGCGGTGGATGAACTTTTAAAAAATGAATTTGATAACTACAGAAAAAAACAAGAGCCTCACCCTATACAATCAGAGAATAATTTAAATGCCATTCCTTATGAACATCCTGATCTGGATAAATGGAGAGAATCTCTTAGACACGGTGTAAAGAGATATCATGAGCCCACGAATCTAATCCTCAGAGGGGGAATTGATGACGTATGGATAGACAAAAAAACTAATCAACTGATAGTTGTAGACTATAAGGCAACTTCAAAAAAAGGTGAAGTTACGCTGGATGCTGATTGGCAAATTAGTTACAAACGACAAGTAGAGTTTTATCAATGGCTGTTTAGAGGCAACTCCTTTGATGTATCAGATACGGCCTATTTTGTTTACTGCAATGGGATAAAAGATAAATCAGAGTTCAATAATAAATTGGAATTCAAAGTTAAATTAATTCCATATATAGGAAATGATCAATGGGTTGAGCCCACACTACTGGACCTTAAGTATTGTCTTTTAGCAGAGGAGCCACCAAAAGCTGCTGATGATTGTAACTACTGCAGATACGTAACTAAAAGCCTAACTATTTAACTATCTTCTTCTCCAGAAGGTTCCTTCTTTAGAGTCTTCTAAAATTATATTTTGCTCGAATAATTGATCCCTTATCCCGTCAGCTGCTGAATAATCTCCGCTGTCTCTTGCTTTTTCTCTTTTATCTATAAGGGCTTCGATCTCAGATTCATTCACATTAACTCCAGACTTAAGAAATATTTCAGGATCTTGCTGAAGTAAGCCCAAAGGTTTAGATAAGTGGATTAATTCATTAACCAATAATTTTGTCCTTTCTTGATCCCCATTCTCTTTCGCTATATTAACTGCTTTCGCCAGATCAAATAAGACTGCCAGGGCTTCGGGTACATTAAAATCGTCATCCATAGCTTGTTGAAATTGTTCGGTATGTGGGCCCTTAGCTGCCACCTCTTCTTTGGATATATCTACATCATGGATAGAGGTATAAAGTCTGTCTAAAGCGGCTTTGGCCTCTTCTAAAGATGCTTCTGAGTAATTTACCGGGCTTCTGTAGTGACTGGATAACAAAAAATATCTAATAATTTCATAAGGGTAATTCTTCAAAGCATCCCGTATAGTAAGGAAATTATCCAGTGACTTAGACATTTTCTTTTTGTCTATTCTTAAAGGCCCTGTGTGCATCCAATATTTAGCAAATTTATTGCCCGTAGCTGACTCGGATTGAGCTATTTCATTTTCATGATGAGGGAACTTCAGATCTGATCCTCCTGCGTGGATATCGAAGCTTTCCCCTAAAGCATCCATACTCATTGCCGAACACTCTATGTGCCAACCTGGTCTTCCTTTTCCCCAAGGAGAATCCCAAGCTAAACCTTCGTCTGATCTTTTCCATAGGACAAAATCAGCTGGATTCTTTTTTTCTTTATCTATTTCAATCCTGGCACCGGAAAGAATTTCATCCATCTTTTGATTAGACAATTTTCCATAGTTTGGAAAAGACTCTACCGAGAAATAAACATCCTTTCCTTCATGATAAGCATAGCCTCCTTCTATCAATTTATTAATCAGCTCCAGGATTATTTGGATGTTTTCTGTTGCTCTTGGCTCCTTGTCCGGTGAAATCATGCCCAGGGCATTAAAGTCAGAAGTCATCCTTTCAACGTATCTATTGGTCAAAACAGAGGGGTCCTGTTTCGTTTCTTCTGCTCTCATTAGTATTTTGTCATCAACATCCGTAATATTTCTAATGTAATTAACTTCTATGTTCTTGGAGCGAAGGTATCGAACGATCATATCGAAAGACAGGAAGGTCTTAGCGTGCCCAATATGACAATCGTCATACACAGTCATTCCACAAACATAGATGCTGATCTTTCCAGTTTCGGCAGGGGATAAATCCTCTTTTTTCCCTGATAAAGAGTTAAATATCTTCATATTTTGCTGGCTTTCTCTAAACGTTCTATCACTCTTTTCTTACCCAGCAGCGTACTCAACTGGTCTAGTTTAGGACCTGACTCCTGTCCCGTTAAGGAAATTCTAATTGGCTGATAAAGCTCTTTGCCTTTCTTGCCAGAAGTGGAGGATAAGTCTTTCATGGACTCCGTCCAGCTCGGCCAATTTTTTAAAAAGGCTTCTTTGGCAAGACTAAAGAATTCGTTACCAGAAGCTTTAATAATATTTTTAACTTCATTCGAGAGCTTAAAATCAGCACCCATAATATTGTTGGCCAAAGAAATGGCTTCTTCTGGGAAAGCGATGTTTTCACGTATAGTTTTTACAAAAAGTCCGCTATCAATATCTTTGGGCAATAAACCTTCTAAAAACGGATTGAGCCAGTTATTAAGTTCTTCATCTGATTGTGCTTCTACAACCTGTTTCTGCCAAAAGTTTAGTTGCTGTAGATCAAAGCGACTTGGAGAACTGGAAACTTTATTGGTGTCAAAAACCTTAGCTAGAGCAGTTAAATCTCTAACTTCATTATCCCCAATAGTATGCCCTACTCGGGTAAGATAATTAGCAACAGCTAATGGGAAGTAACCTTTCTCTTTCAACTCTTGGATCGATAAACTCCCATTTCTTTTTGATAAAGGAGAGCCATCATCACCTGTAAAAAGAGCTATATGGGCATATTCTGGAATATCTAATTGCAAAGCTTCTAACAAGGCAATCTGTCTTGGGGTATTGCTCAAGTGATCATCGCCGCGCACCACCAAATTAATACTCATTAATGCATCATCAATGGCATTGGCATACATGAAAGTGGGACTGCCATCTTCTTTTTTGACTATAAAGTCATCCAGATCATTAGAATTAAAACTCTGCTCCCCTTTAATTAAGTCATTAAAGGTTATTGTCTTTTTCTTTGGAATTCTAAATCTATAAACAGGCTTAGAGCCCTTTTCAAATTCTTTTTGAACATCTTCTTTTGAAGCATCAGACCAAATTCCAGGGTATCTGGGAGGTTTTCCAGCTGCCAATTGGTTCCTACGTATAGCCTTTAGCTCTTCTTCAGTTGCAAAACAAGGATAAATCAAATCCTTATCAATCAATTCCGCATAAAATTTCTCATAAAGTTGATTTCGTTCAGACTGGAAATAAGGTTCTTGAGGACCTCCAGTTCTTGGTCCTTCCTCCCAATTTAAATCCATCCAAGTTAAATCATCGCAAATTAATTCGGCAAACTCTTTTTTTGACCTTTCTTTGTCTGTGTCTTCAATACGAAGGATGAAACTCCCTTTTGATTGTTTGCTCAAAAGAAAATTTAACAGGGCTGTACGCAAATTACCTAAGTGCATTAAGCCTGTAGGACTTGGGCAGAATCTTGTTTTTTTTGTGGCCATCCGATTAATAAAATGGAAGCAAGTCTATAAAGTTCGTATTATATCGCTCCAGATTAATCAATTTGAAAGAAAATGAAGCAACTAGCATTTATTATTGCCCTAATCTTACTTGTTTTAGGTATATTTTTGCTTGTTCCTCTCTCAGAAAAAGAAAAGGAGATAAAAGTGGTAACTTTTGAAACAACAATGGGTCCTATAGTAATAGAACTATTCGAAGAGGATGCTCCCATAACAACAAAAAATTTTTTAGATTATGCAAACAGTGGTTTTTATGATGGAACTCTTTTCCATAGAGTTATTCCGGGTTTCGTAATTCAAGGGGGAGGTTTAGAGCCGGGAATGCAAGATAAGTCAGGAAATCCTCCGATAGAAAACGAAGCTAATAATGGTCAAAAAAACTTAAAATGGAGCCTCTCCATGGCACGTACAAATGATCCAAATTCTGCTACCTCTCAATTTTTTATTAACCTAGAGAATAACCCTAATCTGGACCATACATCAGAAACCCCTCAAGGATGGGGCTATGCAGTTTTTGCTACCGTTATTGATGGATTTGAGACTGTCGAAGCCATAGCGTCTGTATCTACAGGCAGTGCAGGTCATCATCAAGACGTTCCACTTGAAGACATTACCGTTCAAAAGACAAAGGTTACCAAAGAGTAAATTTTATGGCTTATTGCTTCATTTCTGATCTTCATCTTCAAGAAGAAAGGCCTGAAGTGACAGAAGCTTTTTTATCTTTTTTAGACACCACTGCAAAACAAGCAGAGCGCCTTTATATCCTAGGAGATCTTTTTGAAGTCTGGATTGGAGATGATCTAAAGAGTGAGCTCTCCCGTTTAATTAAAGAAAAGTTGATGTTCCTAAAAAATTCTTCGATTTCTGTTTTCGCAATGCACGGAAACAGAGACTTCCTGATTGGTGAGAAATTCTGCGAAGATACCGGAGTAACCTTACTTGAGGATCCCTGTAAATTAGAATTATTTGGGAAAGATACCCTATTAATGCATGGGGATTTACTTTGTACCAAAGATGTAGCGTACCAAGAATTTAGAAATACAAGCCGGAACCCTCAATGGAAGAAAGAGTTTCTAGATAAGCCAATTGAAGAGAGGGAGAAAATAACTCAAGAACTAAGAACAAAAAGTAAAAAGGCTACTAGTCAAAAGGAAGATGAAATCATGGATGTGTCTCCAGAAGCCGTAGAGGAAATTATGACAGCCCACGATGTAAAGCTTTTAATTCACGGTCATACTCACCGCCCCAAAGTTCACTCACTTGTAATAAATGAGACCCCTGCACAAAGAATAGTTTTGGGGGATTGGGATAAATCTGCCTGGTATATTTGGATGGATGATAGATCTTGTGAACTTAAGGAGCTTCCTATTGCTTGACTCTATTCTGTAGAAACAATCCCAAGATAATTAAAATCAAAGCCAGTAGAAGCCTTGGATCACTAAGATAAATAACCGTTTCAACAGGATAAGCTATGGTTTTTTCCAGTGCAGCCACTTTAAAGGCATGCTTACTTCCCATATTGGGATGCGTTACAACTTCCATAAAAGCTCTTCTGCTCTTATATCTCATTAAAGCAGCTTGATCCCATATCTCTGCCCCCTCTATTCCCACTAGGTCCATTGAAGGATGAACCGCGTTACCTGCGAAAACAGGATGACAAGCTCTTTTAAGAAGCTGTGCATACATATGCTCCATATATCGATCCATTAATCTTTCTGCTGACTCTCCAGGTTCTGCACCCTCAACATCTTCTGGGTCATCATTCATATCGATATTATTAACCATCAAAAACTGCCTACCGGAGTCTTCTTCCATAAAGCGCTTAATTGAGATGTAGGATTCAGGTTCTAGAGAGTTAGAATTTTTGGAAGCGTTTTCTTCAAACTTTCCTAAGAAGAACTCAATTTCTTTTTCATCTAATTTTCCACCAACATCTGTGTACCAGAGAAAAAATCCTGCATAAATAACTAAAAGGCTTATCCAGATCTTCATATTTTTCCTATTCAAATATCCATGTTACTAAAATCCTATTAAGTTAGAAGCTTTACAAAACTAACGTTTAAATATACTGTATATATATACAGTATTATTTTAATTAATCCTTATGGTTGTAAAGTATCTGGGTGACACCTCAGAGGGAGATTTTCCCCTTACAGAAATCCCTTATTTTCTAAATAGAGTTCGTGTTGGATGGCCAAGCCCAGCTGATGATTACGTTGAACGTCCTATTGATTTAAATGAATATTTAATCAAAAACCCAGCGGCAACCTATTTCGTGCGCGTCAGTGGAGATTCCATGATAGATGCATATATTGGTGATGGCGCCATACTGGTTGTTGACAGAAGCGTAGAACCCAAACATAAAAGCATTGTGGTTGCTGCTATTAACGGATCTTATGCATGTAAAAGGCTCTTAACTAAGCCAAAAGTCTGTCTTGCCTCAGAGAACTCCAAGTACGCCCCCATATTCATAAAAGAAAACGAAGAACTGGAAATTGCTGGTGTCGTAATTGCTGCAATAAATACCTATTAGACAATGACTTACGCTTTAGTTGACTGCAATAGTTTTTACGCATCTTGTGAAAGAGTGTTTAGACCTGATTTGAAAGACAGGCCAATTGTCGTTCTATCAAATAATGATGGCTGCGTTGTAGCACTTTCTAAAGAGGCAAAGAACGTTGGCATAAAGATGTGCGAACCTTGGTTTAAGATAAAAGATTCTTTCACCCGTCAGGGGGGAGTAGCATTTTCTTCAAACTATGAACTGTATGCAGACATCTCAGCCAGAGTCATGCAAACCCTGGAGCACTCTGCCCCTAGAATTGAGATATATAGTATAGATGAAGCCTTTTTAGATCTTAGTGGTATTAGTTTTTGTACTGGACTAGAGCAATTTGGTCGTGAATGCCAAGAAAAAATTAAACGTTGGACAGGTATGCCAGTTCGCGTTGGGATAGGTCCAACAAAAACTTTAGCTAAGGCTGCCAGTTATGGTGCAAAAAAATATGTAGCTACAGGCGGTGTTGTTGACCTATCAAAAAAAGAAAGGCAAAGAAAACTTATGTCTATCATGCCCATAGAAGAAATCTGGGGCGTGGGCAGTAGATTAAAACAACATCTCAATAAAATGGGTATTAAAACAGCTCTTGAGCTAGCTGACACCGACACGAAACTAATCCGAAGAAGATTCAGTATTGTCTTGGAGAGGACAGTGATGGAACTGAGAGGATATCCTTGCATTGGTCTTGAAGAACACCCGTCTACAAAAAAAGAAATAGTGGTTAGCAGAACCTTTGGTAAAAAAGTAACCACCCTAGAATTAATCAATGAAGCTGTGAGTGATTACGCAGCAAGAGCGGCAGAAAAGCTAAGACGTGAAAATCAGTATTGCAGGGTTGTCTCCGTTTTTGCTAGAACGAACCCCTTTAGATTACAAGATCAGCAATACAGTAATATCTTGAGTTGTAAGCTTAATTCACCCACAAACGATACCCGCGATATCCTGCATGCCACTAAGATGCTCTCAAGAAGGGTCTACAAAAAAGGGTATAACTTTATAAAGGCCGGCGTGATGCTAAGTGACTTTTATGACAAGGGCGTGTATCAAGCAGATTTTTTTATACCTAATTCCAGACGACCGAAAAGTGAAAAGCTAATGAAAACCATAGATAAGATTAATGCTTCTGGTGCAAGTAAAATCACGTTCGCTGCTCAAGGTATAAGGAAGCCATGGTCAATGCAGAGATATTTCCAATCACCAAAATACACGACTAATTGGGATGATCTGTTAGTTGTAAGATAACCTAAATACCACTATGAAACCTAAAAAGTGAATCTGGGGTGTTGATCAAATCAGATTCCAGCTCACTGAAAGGCTTTAATCTTGCACTCCAATCTTCTCTAAATAAATCTTGATAGAGATTGAGATAAAGGTCACAGTGTCTTGATTCTGCTTCACACAGCTTGGAGTAGAAAGATCCAAGAGACTTTTCCAAGTAACCAGCTAAGCAGTTAAAGCGTTCACAAGATCTTGCTTCAATTAAGGCACAGACCAGCAGAGAATCTTTAAGTCTATTTGGTTCAGTGATGGCTACCATCTGATGCAAACTGCTTGCATAACGGCCTGATTTTAAATTTCTGTAAGGAATTTTTCTCTTTTTGAGCAAGGTTGAAACCCTTTCAAAGTGAAGAAGCTCTTCTCTAGCTAATGGTGAAAGGTATGGGGATAAGTTTCTTTCAGGATATCTGTGAATCAAAGATATAGCAGTGGTGGCTGCCTTCTTCTCGCAATGGGCATGATCAAGGAGTAATACATCCAAAGAATCTAAAGCTCGATCAATCCAAGATCGTGGTGTTTTACTAAGGAGAACCTCTTCCCAAGGGTTAGACACGATAGTTATCTTCTAGCGCAAAATATCTTTGGTAATGAGCATCGGAAAGAGTAAATAACTCTTCTTCAATTAATCTTTTGAGTTCGACAAGTTCCACATCTGGTTCGAAGAGAGGCTTTAAGCCAAATTCACTAAGGTCATTTATTGATTGACTGGCTTGCTTAATCAGATCAAAGACCCAGCAATAAGGGTCAACCTTATCGTAATAAGATATTTTGAGAGAATCCAGTTTAGATTGAAGTAAGACCTGATTTTCAATAAAAATTTTTGATTTCATAATCAGTACTTTTAAAGATTCTAAACGATTCCAAACAGTTTCTTTTTGGATATCGGTATAGCCATTCCACTCAATTACTTCGTGATGAAACCTTTTGCATCCTCTGCAGACCTGATCACCAAATACTGTAGAACAGACACCTACACAAGGTGTTTTAACCTTTCTTTCCATATATTTGTATGATATCTAGAACTCTTTTGAACGCAACTTCTTATATCTTTTCTATGTTAGAATGCGCTCCCACCAAAAGCCTACTAATAATAAGTTTCTATGCTCAAAGAATATAGGAAACATGAACAAGAAAGACGCGCACAAGGTATTCCTGCGCTTGCTTTGAATGCTGAACAGGTAGCAGATTTAGTTGAATTAATAAAAGAACCCCCTGTCGGTGAAGAGGATTTCATTTTAGACATATTCTCCAATAAAGTTCCTGCAGGTGTTGATCAAGCAGCCTATGTTAAAGCTGCCTTCCTGACTGATGTTGCCAACGGCAAAGTCTCCACTTCATTGATAACTTGCGAATCGGCAACAAGGCTTCTAGGAACCATGTTAGGAGGCTACAACGTTCAGCCTTTGATAAGCCTTTTGAATAATGAAGAAGTTGGAGATGCAGCGGTAGAGGCTTTATCGAATACTTTATTAATTTTTGATTCTTTCCATGACGTGTTCGAATTGTCAAAAACTAATGAACGAGCTAAGAAAGTTATTTCATCATGGGCAGAAGCGGAATGGTTTTTAAATAAGCCAGCTGTTCCTGAACACATTACTGCCATGGTTCTAAAAGTAGATGGAGAGATTAATACTGATGACCTATCCCCCGGACCTGAAGCTTGGTCCAGGCCAGATATCCCCCTACACGCCTTAACAATGTTACAAAATACAGATTTTAAAGACCCTATTGGAACCATTAATAAACTTGAAGAATCAGACAACCCTGTCGCTTTTGTAGGTGATGTTGTCGGAACAGGATCTTCAAGAAAATCAGCAACTAACTCACTCTTATGGCATATAGGTGATGATATACCTTACATTCCGAATAAAAGAACCGGGGGAATCTGTCTCGGAGGAAAAATAGCACCAATCTTTTTTAACACTTTAGAAGATTCAGGGACTTTAGTTCTGGAATGTGATGTTACTAAGATGGAATTAGGAGACAGTATAAATATCTACCCTCATGAAGGACGAATATGCTCCAGTAATTCAGGCAAGGAATTAAGTTCTTTTGATCTTAAAAACCCAACCCTTCTGGATGAAGTAAGGGCCGGTGGAAGAATTCCTTTAATCATAGGTCGATCACTAACTGATAGAACTAGAGAAGCCCTCTCTGAAAAAAGTTCCACTGTATTTGTAAGACCAGAGAGTCAGAAAAAAAGTGATAAAGGTTATACCCTAGCTCAAAAGATGGTGGGAAGAGCTTGTGGAGTTGAAGGTATTAGGCCTGGAACCTATTGCGAACCTAGACTTTCTACTGTGGGGAGCCAAGATACCACCGGGCCTATGACTAGAGATGAACTCAAAGAACTCGCGTGTTTAGGATTTTCAGCAGATTTAGTTATGCAATCTTTTTGTCATACCGTGGCCTATCCAAAGCCCTCAGATATTGAAACTCACCACACTTTACCTGATTTCATACAAACCAGAGGTGGTGTAGCGCTTAAACCAGGTGACGGAATAATTCATTCCTGGATGAACAGAATGTTACTTCCTGACATGGTGGGAACAGGGGGCGACTCTCATACAAGATTCCCCTTAGGAATAAGCTTCCCAGCTGGATCGGGTTTAGTAGCTTTTGGTGCAACTTTAGGTTCGATGCCATTAGATATGCCTGAATCTGTTCTCGTCAAATTTACTGGCACAATGCAACCTGGTATTACGCTCAGAGACCTTGTAAATGCTATCCCTTACGCAGCTTTAAAAACTGGAAACTTAACTCTTGAAAAAGAAGGAAAAATAAATGTATTTTCTGGAAGATGTATGGAAATTGAAGGATTACCTGACTTAAAAGTTGAACAAGCTTTCGAGCTTTCAGATGCATCTGCAGAAAGATCTTCATCAGGATGTACCATCAAACTTAATAAAGAACCAATAATTGAATATCTTAATTCAAATATAGTTTTAATGAGATGGCTTATTTCAGAGGGCTATGGAGATGAAAGAACGATTGAAAGAAGAGCTCAGGCAATGGAAGCTTGGCTAGAAAATCCTGAACTTCTTGAAGCTGACGAAGATGCTGAATACGCTGAAGTAATTGAAATTAATCTTGATGAAATAAAAGAACCGCTTCTTGCCTGTCCTAATGATCCTGATGATATTAAGCCCTTATCAGAGGTAGCAAATACAAAAATTGATGAAGTTTTCATTGGTTCTTGCATGACAAATATAGGGCATTTTAGAGCAGCAGGTAATTTGTTAAAGGAAGCTAAAGATGTACCAACAAGACTTTGGATAGTTCCTCCCACAAAGATGGATGAGCATCAGTTAATAGAAGAGAATTACTATGAAATATTTGAAAAGTCAGGAGCTCGAACAGAAGTTCCTGGATGTTCCCTATGCATGGGCAATCAAGCTAGAGTTGAAGATAATTCTACCGTGGTCTCAACTTCAACAAGAAATTTTCCTAACAGATTAGGTAAGGGTGCTGATGTCTTTCTAGCTTCGGCAGAATTGGCAGCAATATCCTCGATATTAGGCTACCTACCTTCTATTGGAGAATATCAAAAATACATGGAAGAGATAAATACTATGGGACCTGAAGTCTATAGGTATCTAAATTTTAATGAAATTGCTTCTTATAAGGACGCAGCAGAGAACGCAATACTCCCAACTTTAACTATTGAAACAGCTAAGTAAAAATTTTATTTAGTTTAATTTTCTAGACTTTTTATCGTCGCTTCTGGTTTCTTCTAGCTTTTGTAAATAACTTCTATCTATATCAGCGGTGATGTATTTCCCATCAAATACAGAACATTCAAACTGTTGGATTGAAGGGTTCCCATATTTCGCTGACTCTATTAAGTCTTCTAAATCTTGGTAAATTAACCAGTCAGCACCAATGAGTTCGCTTATTTCATCCTCAGTTCGGTTATGTGCTATTAACTCAGTTGTTGCAGCCATATCAATACCATAGACATTTTGATATCTAATTGGAGGTGCAGCCGAGGCAAAGTAAACTTTTTTGGCTCCGGCTGTTCGTGCCATTTCAATTATCTGCCTGCTTGTAGTTCCTCTAACTATTGAATCATCAACCAATAAAACCACTTTATTCTTAAACTCAAATTCGATTGGATTGAGCTTTTGTCTTACTGACTTCTCCCGCTTTTCCTGAAAAGGCATGATAAAAGTTCTACCTATGTAACGGTTTTTTACAAATCCTTCCGTATATTTAATTCCTAAAGTATTGGCTAGCTGGAGAGCTGAAGTAGTGCTACTTTCAGGTATTGGGATAACTACATCAATGTCATGATCAGGTTTAAGCTTATTAATCTTTTCAGCTAGAGCTTCACCCATCCTCATTCTAGATTTGTGCACAGAAATATTATCAATTACGGCATCAGGCCTAGCTAAGTACACATACTCAAAAATACAAGGAGTGTGAATGGGATTGTCAATGCACGCTTCTCTAAACATTTCGCCTTCTTTGTCTACGAACACAGCTTCTCCAGGCTCTACGTCACTAATGATATTAAACCCCAATGTATCTAAGACAGTACTTTCAGAAGCAAGCATATAATCAGGTCCTAATAAATCATTTTCTCTCGAACCGAAAATGAGAGGCCTAATCCCAAAAGGATCTCTAAACCCCACAATTCCAACTCCATTAATCATAAAAATCACTGAGTAAGCTCCCCTGATTCTTTTGTGTGTAGCTCTCACCGCCTTAAAGATTTCTTTTTGGGTAGGGGATGAAGTCCCTTGTTTTTGGAGCTCATGAGCAAAAACATTTAATAAGACTTCACTGTCTGAATCTGTACTTAAAAACCTTAGATTCTCATCCGTTAGTATCTGACTTATTTCATCCTTATTGGTTAAGTTACCATTATGAGAAATACTGATTCCATAAGGCGAGTTGACATACATAGGCTGAGCCAATTCTCGGTCTTGGCTTCCGGCCGTTGGATACCTTAAGTGGCCTATTCCCATTGATCCTCTCAATCCAACCATATGAGTATCTCTAAAGACATCTCTGACAAGGCCTAATTGTTTTCTTAAATGGAATTTATCTTGATGACAAGTTGCAATTCCTGCTGCATCTTGGCCTCTGTGTTGCAAAACTGTTAAGGCATCATAGATCATCGGAGATACTTCCGATTTACTGACTACTCCTACAACTCCACACATCAGGGTAAACTAGTTTATAACGAGGGAGGAAAAGTTACCTTCTCTTTATTTAACAAAATCTCAGCTTGTGCTTTCCAATCTTTGAGTAATGGTTCCATTACTTCAGCAATTCTGAGTGTCCACTCCTTTGATAAAGATTCATTCCACCAACTTTGGTTTTCTAAAAAACCTGAGGCCAATATAAAAATGGTAACTAAAATTGCCGTAGCCTTAATAGCACCAAAAATAAAACCCAAGCCCTTATCTAAAAAGCTTAATCCTATTGCGTTAAGAAACTTTGAGACAACAGATCCAGATAGTTTTATTAAAGTAAAAAGAATCAAGAAAAGGGCTGCAAAAGACACTATAGACTTTACCTGTGTATTACTAAAATAAGGTTCCAAATATGGAAAAAGGAAGGGCCCAAAATACCAAGCTCCAATAATAGATATTAGCCAAGCTGCTGTTGAAAAAATTTCTTTGGCAAAGCCATGAAAAAAACCCGTAATTCCCAAGGCTCCAATTGCTGCCAGAGAAAACCAATCTATTGCAAGCATGTTAAGCAACTGATCTTAATAATTTTAGGGCTGGGAAAGCTTCAGACACGGTATAGAAAGAACCAAAAATTAGAACTAAACCCCCTTCTCCAGTATCTTCCTGAGCTTTAAGACAGGCTCCTGTTACACTTTTAATAGTTTGCACCTCGTCGTTGGTTCTCTTAGAGGCTATTAATCTACCAAGTTCTTCCGCTGGCATAGACCGATCTATATCAGGAGAAGTTACATACCATTTTTTGATTCTCTTTATTAGGGGTTCAATTATTGAATTAACGTCTTTATCCGCCATAACTCCAAAAACAGCATTTATCTCTATTTGGTCATCAAAATTTCTTTGTATGAAGGATGCTAAATATTTAGCTGATGATTCGTTGTGGCTGACATCAAGAAGAAATCTTTTATCAATAAGTTCGCATCTACCTTTCAAATCTAATGCATCAAGAGCAGAGTCCAAATCTACATTGACTTCTTCTTCCAAAAGACAAAAAGCGGTTAAGGCACAGGAAAGACTACTCACTGAAAAGCCATTTAATTCAATGTTTGAGAAAGAAACTTTTTTTTCCCCTTCAAAACTATAAGACCATCGTCTACTCGCATCATCTACCTGGTAATTGAATTCTTCTCCGACTCTGAATACTTGATTTTCCATTTTGACACAGTTTTCAAGAACACTGCTTGGGACTTTATGTTGTCCTAAGATGACAGGCTTCTGAAACTTAAAAATGTCTGCCTTTTCCTTACCAATAGACTCTCGATCCTCTCCTAACCAGTCTTGGTGATCTAATTCGACATTTGTCAAAATAGCAATATCTGAATCTACAACATTAACTGGATCCAATCTCCCACCTAACCCTATTTCTAAAACCATAAAATCAACATTAAATTTATTGAAAATAATCAAGGATGCTAAGGTAGAAAAATCAAAATAAGTGAGATGCGTCGACCCTCTGCTCTCATCAATTAGCTTGAAGCTTTCGATGATGAGCTCATCAGAAACAGTCATACCATTTATCTTTATCCTCTCATTAAAATGAAACAAATGAGGTGAGGTGAAAGTTCCAACAGTCTTATTTTTTGTCATTAAAAGTCGGCTGAGAAACTCAACTGCTGTCCCTTTTCCGTTTGTTCCTCCGACAACTATAACTTTAGAAGAAATTTTAGATTTGATTAAATTTTCATATATAGGCTTTATTCTTTCCAGTCCCAACTCTATTTCCTTAGGCTCCAAGGTCTGAATGTAATCTAGCCAAAATTCTAATGAATTCTCTTTCATCATTAATTCGAAGGATTATCCAAAAGATTAAAAAGTAATCTGTTTATAGTTGATTGCAGATCTTTTCGATGCACTATCATATCTATAGCACCATGCTCTAATAGAAATTCACTTCTTTGGAAACCTTCTGGTAACTGAACTTTTAAAGTTTGTTCAATGACACGGGGTCCAGTAAATCCTACTAATGCTTTCGGCTCGGCTATGTTGATATCACCTAGCATAGCCAAGCTGGCTGCAACTCCACCATAAATTGGATCAATCATGATAGATATGTAGGGTAATCCTCTTTCTTTTAATTTTTGAAGAATAGCGCTTGTCTTTGCCATCTGATAAAGAGAGACCAAGGATTCTTGCATCCTGGCTCCACCACTTGTAGAAAAGCAAACGAAAGGAAGTTGATTCTTCAAAGCATGGTTAACCCCCTCGACAAATTTTTGACCAACCACAGACCCCATTGATCCTCCCATAAATCTAAACTCAAAAGCTGCAGCAACCAATGGAAGTTTTAACAGTGAGCCTTGTTTTACAACTATGGCTTCTTTTTCTTCGCTACTCCCTTCTGCTTCTGTAAGTCTGTCTTTATAGCGTTTTGTATCTTTAAATTTAAGCCAATCAGTTGGTCTTATATCCGATGCTATCTCTATTTGATTTTCAGAATCTAAAAATAAATCTAATCTCTTTCTTGCTCCAATCCTAATATGGTGATCACATTTGGGACAAACATACAGACTAGCCTCTAGATCAGGTACATAAAGTATGGTGTTACAAGCTGAACAAGTTTGCCACAAGCCTTCAGGCACTGAAGATTTTCTTGAGGTGTCTTTCTTTATAAAAGAAGGAATGATTTTGTCAAACCAATTGGCCATATTTAAGTTTAATTTAGTGCTTGAGAAAGGTCATCAATTTTAATGGATAAATGCCTTTCTATCTCCTCTTTATTACCTCCCATAATATCAACTAAGGCACTTCCTACTACTATTCCATCAGCTAGGTCTTTTACAGAAGAGGCAGTTGAACCGTCTTTGATTCCAAAACCAATGACCACAGGTAATTCAGTTAATTCTTTTAATTTTAATACTTTACTCTCTACTTCATCTGCGTTTATAGAATTTGCACCAGTTATTCCTTTAAGAGATATGTAGTAAACATATCCAGAGGCTTGGTTACAAATTTTCTTAATTCTGGATTCACTGGTGGTAGGAGCTACAAGCCTAATAACATCAATGTCATGTTTTTTGGTTTGTTCAGTAAACTCAGCGCTTTCCTCTATAGGCATATCAACTATTAGAATTCCATCCACACCATTTTCTTTTGCTGTGGAAGAAAAAACTTTACTTCCTAAGGCTTCAAAAGTATTCATGTAGCCCATTAAAACAATTGGGGTTTTATCATCTTCTTCTCGGAAACTTTTTACAAGACTGAGAGTGTCTTGTAATGAAATTTTGTTCTTTAAGGCTCTTTCATGCCCTTGTTGGATGGAAGGCCCTTCTGCCATTGGATCTGAAAAAGCGATCCCAAGTTCTATTATATGAACCCCTCCTTTCACCATTAATTGCATTGCGTTAAAAGTACTTGGAACATCGGGATCTCCAGAAACAATATAGCCAACCAAAGCTTTCTTTTTGAGCTTTTCTAAATGTAAAAAGGTCTCTTGAATTCTACCCATTAGAGTTCAATGCCTTCGATATTGGCAACTGTGTTTATATCTTTATCACCCCTTCCAGAAATATTTACAACAATTACTTGTTCAGAATCCATGGAAGGTGCTTTTTTCTTTACATACGCCAAAGCATGAGCTGTTTCCAATGCGGGCATAATTCCTTCAACTAGTGTTAACTCTTTAAAAGCATCAAGCGCTTCTTGATCATTAGCTGTGGTGTAATTAGCTCTGCCTATATCCTTTAACCAGGCATGTTCAGGTCCAACTCCAGGGTAATCTAAACCTGCAGAGATTGAATGGGTATCTTGTATTTGACCTTTATCATCTTGCATTAGGTAAGTCCTCATTCCATGAAGTACTCCTTCACTACCGGCATTTAAAGGGGCTGCATGTTTACCAGTATCTAGGCCTAAACCTCCAGCTTCTACTCCCACTAAATCTGTAGTAGAAATCTCTAAAAAGGGATAAAAGAGACCCATTGCATTGGAACCACCACCAACGCAAGCTACCAGAAGATCTGGCATCTTGCCTATTTCTTCCTTGCTTTGAACCAACACTTCCTTCCCAACTACTGAATTGAAGTCCCTAACTATCTGGGGGTAAGGGTGAGGACCCGCAACACTTCCAATAATATAATAAGTGTCGTCTACATTGGTCACCCAGTCTCTCATAGCTTCATTCATGGCATCTTTGAGAGTTTTTGATCCTGAGTTAACTGAAATAACTTCAGCACCCAAAATTTTTATTCTATAAACGTTTAAGGATTGTCTTTTTATATCCTTCTCACCCATATAGACAACGCATTTCATGCCGTGCCTCGCAGCCACAGTTGCTGTAGCCACGCCATGTTGGCCAGCTCCAGTTTCGGCAATTATTCTTGTCTTTCCCATGTGCTTGGCAAGAAGTATTTGTCCAACGGTATTATTTATTTTATGGGCACCTGTATGATTTAAGTCTTCTCTTTTGAGATATATCTTTGCTCCTCCTAACTGCTTGGACCAGCGTTTGGCAAAATATAAAGGAGAGGGCCTTCCAACAAATTTTTCCAGATCATTCTGTACTTCAGACTTAAATTCTTTATTTTCTTTAATTAATTCATACTGTTGAGCAAGTTCTTCTAATGCAGGGACTAATGTTTCAGCTACATACACTCCGCCATAAGCCCCAAAACGCCCTTGGGAATCAGGAACTTTCTTGTCCTTCTTAGGCATGAAAATTCCTAGCGACTTCAATAAATCTTTTCATTTTGACTGAATCTTTACTTCCTGGTGAAGATTCTACACCTGAACTTACATCTAATCCTGAACAAGAGGTTTCTGATAATACCTGTTCAACATTATTGGGATTCAGGCCTCCTGCTATTAAATAAGCCTTATTGAAGTCCTTCCCTTTTAGATAACTCCAGTCAAATACCTTCCCTGTTCCACCAAACTTATCTTTTGTGTAACTATCTAACAAAAGCATCCAAGAATTGGAATATTTTTCAAAACCAGCAATAAGATTTTCTTCTTTAAATACCCTTATGGCTTTAATAAAATCTCTATTAAAAGATGAACAGAATTCTGCGGTTTCATTACCGTGAAACTGAGGAATAATCTTAGAAGAAATTTTTAGGCAAGAGTCTACATATTCAGTGCTGGGGTCAACAAAAACCATAACCGGAATAATTTCATCTGGTAACTCTTTTAGTATCTCTTTTACTTCCTGTTTAGGTATATACCTGGAACTCTTTCGATACATCATAAAACCTAATGCATTAGCTCCAAAAGAGACAGCTAAACCTGCGTCTTTAGCATTAGTAATACCACAAATCTTTATAAACAAATTCATCATCTATCCTGAGGTCGCGCAGTCTATCAGATTTGATCTTTTAGGTTACTATTAGACAACAGGTTTTAAAATGGAAGGAACTTTGTATTTCTTTAGATATTTAGTTCCAACAAAGTACAGGCCCTTGGGAGAAGAAGTTTTGCCAGCGAGTCTTCTGTCCTTAGCTTCTAAAATGTGTTTAACTTTTTTGGGGACAATCTTTTTGGTGCCCACTTCTAAAAGAGTTCCTATTATTATCCGAACCATATTTAACAAAAAGGCGTTTGCCGTTATCTCAATAGATATTAAGTCTCCTTTTTTCTTAACTTCTATCGAATGTATATTTCTGTAAGGTGTTTTCGATTGACAAGAAGAAGATCTAAAAGAGGAAAAATCATTTTCGCCAATTAAATAAGAAGAGGCCCTTCTCATGGCTGACAAATCTAAATTTTCTTTTACCCACAAATTTTGATTCCTTTCTAAAGCTGAAGGCAGGGATGAATTTCTAATAATATACCTGTAAGTTCTTGAAATAGCCGAAAACCTCGAATGAAAGTCATTAGTTACTCCTTTTGCCCAGATAATTCTTATGTCTTTTGGAAGTAATGCATTACCTCCCTCAATCCAAGATTTAATTTCTCTTATAGAAGCAGTATCAAAATGTATGGTCTGACAATAGGCATGTACACCTGCATCTGTTCTTCCACTGCAGACTGTTAGTATGTTTTGGTCAGCTATCTGGCTTAGGGCTTTGTCTAAGCAACCTTGTATAGTCTTTGTTGTGTTCTTTTGTTTCTGGAATCCTCTGTAGGCTGTTCCTTCATACTCAATTCCAAGAACTATGCGGAAGATCTGTTTAGCCATCCTCTTTTTCTTTCATTCTACCTTTGAGAATTTCAATTTTATTTCTTTGCTCTTCAGTCAAATCTTTTTCTGCTTCAACTTGATTTAAGCAATCTTTTGCTTTTTGAATTTCCTGCATCTCAATCAAGCTTCTAGCTAAATTTATATTTGCTTCAATAGGATTGCCGACTTCACTGAGATTATCTGCTTGAAAATTAAAGCTCCTGTCAATTTTTCTTTCATACTTAATCAAAAAAAGTAATAGAGAGAAAATAATTAGACCTACAATTATTCCCAATAAACCATGAATGGAGAGCCCTAATAGACTTTCAAAACTCATTTCTATTTTTTCGATGAGTTGATCAATGTTCATAGAAACTAGGTAAAAAGTATCTCAGCAATCTGAATACTATTTAATGCCGCACCTTTCCTTAAGTTGTCTGCTACTACCCAAAGATTAAGCCTATTTTTATTCCAAAGATCCTCTCGTAGCCTGCCAACATACACAGAGTCTGTTCCATCCACTTCTACAGCAGTTGCATAACTTTCTGGACCTTCTTCATTCAATAGTTTTACTCCTTTGGCTTCGCTCAAGCACCGTTTAGCAATATCAATAGTTATCGGTTCGTGGGTTTCAATATGTACAGATTCTGAATGTCCATTTACTACAGGAACTCTCACACACGTCGCGCTCACCTCAATGTTTGCATCTAGAATTCTATGAGTTTCCCACACCATCTTCATTTCTTCTTGTGTGTAAGAATTTTTCTCAAATTCACCGCAATGAGGCAACACATTAAAAGCAATCTGTTTGTTGAAGATATGTGAAGAAGGTTTCTCTCCTTTTAATTGTTGTCTAACTTGGGTTTGTAATTCATCTTGAGCTAATTTTCCAGAACCCGATACTGCTTGAAAAGTAGTTACATCAATCCTATTGATAATAAATAAGTCATGCAATGGTTTCAAGGCAACAACCATTTGGATTGTTTGGCAGTTAGGATTAGCCACTATGCCTGGGACTGCATCATCTGTTAAAGCTTCTCCATTAACTTCGGGCACTATTAAAGGAATAGTTTTATCTTTTCTGAAACACGAAGAGTTATCGACTACAAAGCACCCTTTGTTCACTGCTTTAGGTGCATATTCTTTAGCAACTTCTGACCCGGCTGAGAAAAATACTAAGTCCATCTTGGAAAAATCAAAATCTTCTAATGCACTTACAACATGATTTGAATTCCTTAGGGAGATTATCTGGCCTTTAGATTTTTTGCTTGCCACTAAATGAATGTTTGAATCCAAAAAGTGATCCGATTCAAGTAATTCAATAAAAGTTTTACCCACAAGTCCTGTAGCTCCTACTATGGCTATATTCGTAGCTTTCTTCATTACGTGAGCTCTATTTTTGATAAAACTTCTTGACCCATTTCTTTGGTACCAATTGTTGTGTCTTTCTCTTTAGCAATATCTTGTGTTCTTTTACCAGATGCTAAAACTGACTCTACTGAGTGTTCTATTGTCGAAGCCACTTCCTCTTCATCAAAGGTATGACGCATCATCATAGCAACAGATAGAATAGAAGCTAAAGGATTGGCTAAGTCTTTTCCTGATATGTCAGGAGCTGAACCATGAACTGGTTCATAAAGACCTTTGTTAGTATCGTTAAGAGAAGCTGAAGGAAGCATGCCTATTGAACCCGTTAGCATAGCTGCTATATCGGAAAGGATATCTCCAAATAGATTCCCCGTTACTATCACATCAAATTGTTTTGGCTCTCTGACTAATTGCATAGCTGCGTTATCAACTAACATATGACTTAGTTCCACATCAGGGTATTCTTTGGCAAGATCGGAGATTACCTCCCTCCAAAAAGCACTAACTTCAAGTACATTGGCTTTATCTACAGAGCAAAGTTTTCCATTCCTTTTTCTTGCAGATTCAAAAGCTACCTTTCCTATCCTGATTACCTCATGTTTACTATATCTCATGGTATTTAGTGCTTCGTCTGAACCTTCAACCTTTCCTCTTGGCTCTCCAAAATAAATACCACCGGTGAGTTCACGAACTATAAGTAAATTCAAATCGGCTACTTTTTCTTCTTTTAATGTTGACGCTGAGACAAGTTCTTTTGATAAAATTGCTGGCCTAAGATTTGCAAAGAAATCAAATTCAGACCTTATCCCCAAGAGTCCTTTCTCTGGTCTTTTATCCGCCGGAAGGTGGTCCCATTTAGGTCCTCCGACCGCACCCAAGAGAATCGCATCACTTTCCTCAGCTTTATCTAGAGTTTCTTTCGGGAGCGGATCTCCTGTTTCTTCATAAGCTATCCCTCCGAGTAGGCCCTTAGATATTTCCAGACCCAACGAAAATTTTTTATCTAGTAGTAGTAAAAGTTGATAAGCAACAGAACTAACCTCAGGACCTATACCGTCACCTGGAAGAATGAGTATTCTTTTTTTATTAGTGCTCATTTAAGAATCCAAGGGGTCAGTTTTTTTATGTTTTCTTCATAACCCAAAATACTTTTGCTGTACTTCAGACTTAAACCGATTTCGTCGAGACCTTCTAAAACAGAATTTTTTCTAAAATCTTCTATCTCAAATTTAACAATCTCTAATTCATTTGAGTCTAGAATGACTTGATTGATTAAGTCTACGTGAATATTTTCACCTTTCTCGCTTAGCCTAAATAATTCCTCTATTGAATCTTTAGACAAACTAATGGCGAGAAGGCCATTCTTAAAGCAGTTGTTGTAAAAAATATCTGCAAAACTCTGAGCTATAACACATTTGATACCGTAATCTTGCATGGCCCAAACCGCATGCTCTCTACTTGATCCACAACCGAAATTTTCTTTTGAAATTAGAACTTCAGATCCTTTATATTTTTTGTCATTTAATACAAATTCTGGATTGAGTTGCCTTTTCGAATTGTCTTGTCCGGGAAATCCTGAATCCAAATACCTCCAAGAATCAAATAAATTAGGTCCAAAACCTGTCTTTTTTATTGATTTAAGAAACTGTTTGGGGATTATTTGATCCGTATCAATATTAGATCTGTCCAATGGGACCATTTTTGCAGAGTGAATGGTGTACTCGTTCATCTTAAGATCCTACGATATCCCGGACATCTACAAAATGGCCAGCTACAGCAGCTGCCGCTGCAGTTGCTGGGCTGACTAAATGGGTTCTTCCCTTATAACCTTGTCTGCCTTCAAAGTTTCTGTTGGATGTTGATGCGCAGTGATCACCTTCATCAAGTTGATCGGGGTTCATGCCCAAACACATTGAACAGCCAGGAGCCCGCCATTCAAATCCTGCTTCTACAAAGACTTGGTCAAGACCTTCTTCTATTGCCGCCTTAGATACCAATCCTGAACCGGGTACCACTATAGCTCTTTTTAAATCCTTGTTAACTTTACTGCCTTTCACAATTTCAGCAGCAATTCTTAAATCTTCTATTCTTGAGTTTGTGCAGGAACCTATGAAGACTTGGTCCAATTTTATATCCTGAGGTCTCATTCCAGTTTTCAGACCCATATAATCTAGAGCATTAGATTCAGAATTAGACTTAGGTTCTGGAATGATTGAATCTATATCTATAACCATCTCAGGTGATGTGCCCCAAGAAACCTGAGGTTTCAATTTACTTACATGAATTTCTATTGTTTTATCGAAACTAGCTCCCTCATCACTTTTTAGATTCTTCCAAAGGTCTAATGCTTGGTCCCACTCACTTCCTGAAGGAGCATAGGGTTTGCCTTTTACGTAGTTTAAAGTTACATCATCAAAAGCAACCATTCCTGCCCTTGCACCTGCTTCTATTGCCATATTACATACGGTCATTCTTGCTTCTATAGACATAGATTCAACAGCTTCACCAATGTACTCAATGGCATATCCTGTTGCGCCTGCAGTGCCGATATTGCCAATCACTCTCAGAGCTAAATCCTTTGAGTAGACCCCCTTAGGAAGAATACCTTTGACTTCAATTTTCATATTTTTTTGCTTGGTAGCTACTAGGCACTGAGTAGCTAGAACATGTTCTACTTCAGATGTGCCTATCCCCATAGCTAAAGCTCCTAGTGCACCGTGTGTGGAAGTATGTGAGTCTCCACATACGACCGTCATCCCGGGTAAAGTAATTCCCTGTTCTGGACCTACGACATGAACAATACCCTGTCTTTCATCTGCTATATCGAATTGTTCGATACCGTGTTCTTTACAATTATCGTCTAAAGTGGTGACTTGCAACTTAGACACCTCATCTGTTATTCCTTCTATGCCTAATTCCCTGTTTGTAGTAGGAATATTGTGATCTGGGGTAGCTTTATTCGATGAAGTTCTCCATGGATTCCTGCCAGCAAGCTTCAACCCTTCAAAGGCTTGCGGGGAAGTAACTTCATGAATTAAGTGTCTATCGATATAAAGTAGATGGGTACCATCTTCTCTTTGAATAACTTCATGAAGATTCCATAATTTATCGTAAAGAGTGCTTGGCATAACATTTATTCTTTAGAAGGAATTTTAGGTACCTCTGAAGTGACATCAGCATTTTGGCCTCTGTTTCGAAGCAAATGGTCTATTAACACCAGGGCTACCATTGATTCGGCAATAGGGGTTGCTCTAATTCCTACACAGGGATCATGGCGACCAGTTACTTTGATCTTGGCTGCTTTGCCATCCTTGTCCACCGTTTCTCCTTCTTTAGATATGCTCGAAGTTGGTTTTAAAGCAATGCTAGCGATCAAATCTTGCCCTGTTGATATTCCTCCTGAAGTTCCTCCTGAGGAATTGGACTTAAATCCTGCGGGAGACATCTCGTCTCTACTTTCAGATCCCTTAGTTTCAATAACAGAGAAACCCAATCCTATTTCTACTCCTTTAACCGCATTAATGCCCATGAGAGCCTTAGCTATCTCAGCATCGAGCTTGTCAAAGACAGGTTCTCCTAAGCCTGGGGGTAAATTCGTAACACTCACAGTTATTTTTGCACCAATAGAGTCTCCTTCCTCACGTAATTTATCAATTAACTTTTCAATCTTAGGAGTCATATTCTTGTCAGGACAGAAAAAAGGGTTATTGTCGATTTCGTTTAAATCTATTTCTTCAACTTTGAGACTTCCTATTTGACTTAGATAGCCATTTATTTCTATACCTGAAGTCTCTTTCAAATACTTTCGGGCAACTGAACCTGAAGCTACCCGCATGGTTGTTTCTCTAGCAGATGCCCTTCCACCACCTCTGTGATCTCTTATCCCATACTTTTGGATGTAAGAATAATCTGCATGAGAAGGTCTGAAGACATCTTTTAGCTTGTCATAGTCCTTTGACCTTTGGTCCTTATTTTTGATTAAAAGTCCTATGGGGGTCCCAGTTGTCTTTCCTTCAAAAGTTCCAGACAAAATTTCTACTTTGTCCTCTTCTTTTCTTTGAGTAGTAAATTTTGATGATCCGGGTTTCCTTTTATCCAAGTATACTTGGATATCTTCTTCAGATAGTTCCATACCTGGAGGGCATCCATCAATTATGCAGCCCATAGCAACCCCATGACTTTCACCAAAAGTGGTTACGTTAAAAAGTTTTCCTGTTGTATTTCCAGACATTTTCTTATCTTAAGCTAATTTCGGGGGTGCGATTATAGGTTTTTTAGGCTTTTTTAATAGTTTAAATAGTATTATTTTTATTTTTTTTAATATACTGCAGCCCTCAATAAAGGATTAAAACCATGATTAAAGCTGTATTTTGGGACTTCGGAGGAGTAATTACCACCAGTCCTTTCGATTCATTCAATATTTATGAAGAAAAACGCAATTTACCTAAAGATTTAATCAGAACCATTAATTCTACTAATCCCGATAATAATGCTTGGGCTAAATTAGAAAGAAGTGAAATAGATCAAGAAGAATTTGATTCTCTGTTTGAGGTTGAGAGCCGACAATTTGGTCATTCAGTCCCCGGCAAACAAGTCCTAACTCTTTTAAAAGGTCAAATTAGACCTGAAATGGTTAAAGCTATTCGCGAAATAAAAGATAAACTTATCCAAGGCTGCTTAACTAATAATATCCAATCTACTGAAGACCAGGAGTTGGAAAAAGACAATACAGCTACAGCTATATCAGGAACCAATCAAGAAATCATGGGGCTATTTGATTTCGTATTTGAATCAAGTAAAGAAAACGTCCGAAAACCTGATCCTAAGTTCTATCAATTAGCCTGTGAGAGAGGAAAAGTGAATCCAAATGAAGTAATTTTTTTAGATGACTTAGGCGTAAATTTAAAACCGGCTAAAGCTTTAGGTATGAAGACTATAAAAGTAGTAAAAGCTGAAGATGCCTTAAGGGATTTACAAGATCTTCTAGATTTTCCAATAATATGAAGAAGACTCTTTATATTCTTTTAATTTGTTTCTGTTTCCAGATACTAAGCGCTGATTTCAAGACAGAAGCATTACAAAAAGCAAAAAACTATGAGGCCTTAATTACTAGAGATATATGGGGTGTACCTCACATAGAAGGGAAAAGAGATGCTGATGTAGCTTTTGGTTTAGCCTATGCGCATGCAGAAGATGACATGAAGAACTTGATATCCAATATGTCTTTGTATAGAGCACAAATGGGGCTAAAAGAAGGCTTCGAAGGAGCTGTAACTGACTACTTAATAAAGACGCTTGAGATAAGAGAAAGAGTAAACTCACGATATGAAATAGATCTCTCTCCAGAGGTTAGAAAAGTTATAGAAGCTTACGCTGATGGATTAAATTATTGGGCTGCTTTGAATCCAAAAAGTGAATACATTAAAGATTTTCCTATTACCAAAGAAGATATTGTTGTTGGTTTCTCCTTACAAAATCTCTTCTTCTCTGGAGTCATTAGTTCCATAGAGAAGCTGCAAAGCGGAAAAGGGCTAGCTGATAAAGAAACAGCTGAATACAGATCAAACCTTCTTGAATGGCAGGACTTGGTTCTCGGCTCAAACGCATTTTCTGCAAATCCGAATAAAACTGGTGATGGAAGCACCCGCCTGATGATTAATTCTCATCAACCTCTAGAGGGGCCAGTAGCTTGGTATGAAGCTCATGTAAAAAGTGAGGAAGGCTGGAATATGATGGGTGGAGTTTTTCCAGGGTCTCCATTTATTTTTGTTGGTTTTAATGAAAATGTAGGATGGGGATTTACTGTAAATAAACCTGACCTTTCGGATTCTTTTTTACTTAAAGTAAATCCCGAAGATGATAATGAATATTGGTTAGATGGTAAGTGGGTTCCTTTTAAAAAGAAGAACCTTAAGTTACCAATAAAATTATGGGGCCCTTTTTGGTGGACTTTTAATAGAGAAACTAAATATTCAATTCATGGTCCAGTATTAGAAACAGATCACGGTATTTATGCCATACGTTTTAGCGGAATGGAAGATATCAAACAAGTTGAGCAATGGTATAGGTTAAATAAATCAAAAAATAAGAAAGATTGGTTAGATGCAATGAAACTCAGATCAATAGTTTCTTTTAATGCAGTTTATGCAGATAAAGAATCTAATATCATTTTTTTACACAATTCTTCTTCTCCGAATAGAAAAGAAGGAATTGATTGGACCCAACCCGTTGATGGTACTAAATCTTCTCTTGTTTGGAATGAGATAGTTCCTTTAAAAGGTATACCTCTATTAATAAACCCAAAATCAGGTTGGTTAATTAGTACTAATCAAGATCCCTTTAAAGTCACGTCTGAGGAAAGTAATTTATCTCCCTCTGACTATTCTTCTACTTTGGGTTTACAGACAAGAATGACAAATAGAGCAAATAGAGGACTCGAATTATTTTCAGAAACAGAATATGTCTCAGAAGAGAAATTTAAAAAAATTAAGTTTGATAATTCTTATTCAAGAAATTCAAGAGCTTATAAATATCTTGAACAGATTTTTGAAATAAACTTTGAAGAAAAAGACTTAATAGATGCTCAAAGAATAGTAAAAGATTGGGATTTAAAAACTGATTTTAACAACAGATCAGCCGCCTTAGGAGTATGTACAATAAGCCCTGAATGGCTTGCTGAACAAGGGCAGAGATCCCCACCTCCTGCTGAAACAGTATTTAGAGAATGTGTAGAGCAGATAAATAAAATCTACGGACGGTTAGATCCTCTTTGGTCAGAAAGAAACTTTCTTGTAAGAGGGAATAAGAAAATTTCTGTGCAAGGAGGTCCTGACACCTTAAGAGCTATCTACGGAAGACAACAAAAAGAAGGTTATCTGAAAGCCCAAGGTGGAGATGGCTTGTATATTTACGTCGAATGGAACAAAAATGGAAATTTAAAGTCTGAGAGTATTCATCAATACGGTAGCGCTACACAAGACAGCTCGTCTCCTCACTTTGATGACCAAATGGATTTGTATGCTGCAGAAAAATTAAAAGATACTTTCTTCAGTACTTTCAATGAGGATGAGAATGTAGAATCCAGAATCACTATTCCGCTACCAGAAGATTCATAAAATCAGAAACCACAGTTTTCTCTAGAGTTGATTGATCCAAACAAAGGCTATTGATTTCATCTGATTTAGAATTTGAGAACTGAGTAGCAAGATTGGTCTTAAACTTTTCTATTAAAACAGGAATACCCTCTTTTCTTCTCCTTTTATGACCAATAGGATATTCAACTTCAACCTTGTCTGAAGAACTTCCATCTGAAAAGTAGATTTGAATTGCATTAGCAATAGATCTCTTGTCAGCTTCAAGATACTCTTTGCTGTATCTAGGATCTTCTTCTATAACCATTTTACTTCTTAAAGAATCTATCAGAGAGTCTGAAGCAACATCATCTTCATAATCTTCGGCTACCAAATTACCTTTTAATAAACCTATTGCTGTCATGTATTGAATACAGTGATCTCGATCAGCTGGATTATTAAGCTTGCCCTCTTTACTAATAATTCTGATTGCAGATTCATGAGTAGTAATGACAATCTTATCAATGTTATTAAATCCCTTATCTTTAGTTTCTGGGTGAAGAATAACAGCTGCCTCCACTGCAGTTTGAGCGTGAAATTCAGCTGGATAAGAGATCTTAAATAAAATATTCTCCATTACGTAAGAATCAAATTCTTGAGGCAGTCTTAATTCTTTTCCTTTAAAGAGCACATCTTGAAACCCCCAAGTTGGAGCACTTATTGCACTTGGATAACCTGTTTGGCCTTTCATGGTCAAAAGGACCAATTGAAGAGCCCGACTGGTAGCATCCCCAGCTGCCCATGACTTCCTGGGTCCTGCATTGGGTGCATGTCGATAAGTCCGTAAACTTTGCCCATCTACGAAGGCCTGAGAAAGTGCATTAATTGTTTGTTCCTTAGATAGTCCAAATAAAGATGAAATAACAGCCGTTGAAGCTATCTTTACTAACACCACATGGTCCAATCCCACCCTATTAAAGCTGTTTTCTAAAGCAAGCACTCCCTGGATCTCATGGGCTTTTATCATGCTTATCAAAACATCATGCATTGTTAAACCTGCTTTTCCTGAAGCAATATTCCGTTGAGAAATAAAATCGGAAGCAGACAATATTCCACCCAGATTATCTGATGGGTGTCCCCACTCCGCTGCCAACCAAGTGTCATTAAAATCTAGCCATCGAATAATTGCACCTATATCCCAAGCTCCTTTTACTGGATCAAGTACATGTTTAGTTCCTGGTACTCTAACTCCATTCGGTACCTTTGTATTTTCTACATAAGGTCCTAATAAATCTTTACAGTCATCAAAAGTTAATGCCAACAGGCCACAGCCTAAAGTATCCATTAAACAGTATCTGGCTGTGGTTAAGGCTTCTTCGCTTTCTATGGTTTTGTTAAGGGCGTAATCAGCAATCTTAACCAGTACCTGATCTGGATCAGGTCTAACGTTAGAGTCAACGTTTCCAGTCATATAATTTTCCTTAATTAATTAACGATCTGACATATCGACCCACTCTGACTTATCTGGGCCTGTATATTCTTCACTGGGTCGAATTATTCTATTATCTGCTCTTTGTTCCATTACATTTGCTGTCCATCCTGAAGTCCTACCAATCACAAAAAGAGGGGTGAAGATTGGAGTAGGAATACCTAGATAGTGATACGCTGAAGCCATGTAAAAATCTGTGTTAGCAAACAAATCTTTCTCTTCTGACATGACTTTCTCAACTTCTTCAGATACCTCATACAGAAGACTATCTCCACTTGATTCACCCAATCTCTTTGCCCAAGCTTTAACAATCTTATTTCTTGGATCTTCATTCGTATAAACAGCATGTCCAAATCCCATGATTTTCTCTTTGTTTGACAGCATTTCTTTGATGCCTTCATTCGCAGAATTTCTTGAAGAAAATTTTTCTATTGTGGCCATAGCAGCTTCATTAGCACCTCCATGCAGTGGTCCTCTTAAGGTACCAATGGCCCCAGTAACACAAGAATGCATATCAGAAAGGGTTGAGGCACATATTCTGGCTGTAAAAGTAGAAGCATTGAACCCGTGTTCAGCATAAAGAATCAATGAAACATCTAAGAATCTGGCATGTTCTTCACTAGGTTCTTTTCCAGTTAGTAAAGATAAAAATTGACCCCCCATTGTAGGATGGTCTGTTTCTGTTTCTATATTTTCCCCTTCGTGAGAGTAACGATACCAATAAGTTATGATTGAAGGCATTGCAGCTAAGATCCGGTCTGCAGTTTCATTTTGGTTAGAGAAGTCTCCTTCTGGTTCTAAATTCCCCAACATAGAACTTCCAGTTCTCATTACATCCATGGGGTGGGTACTCTTTGGAATTCTTTGCAATACTTCTTTTAATTCATCTGGAAGTTTTCTATAAGATTTCAATTTGTCTGAATAATTATCATATTCAGACTGATTGGGAAGATGGCCATACAAAAGCATATAGGCTACTTCTTCAAAAGTAGCTTTTTCTGCTAACTCTTCAATTGCGTAACCCCTGTAGGTAAGACCTTTTCCTGCCTTTCCTACAGTAGAAAGGGCGGTGTGACCAGCTACTTGGCCTCTTAATCCTGCTCCTTCTAGTTTCTTCTCTGCCATATTAGTTCCCTTGACTACTCATTAAATAGATCATCAAGTTTCTTTTCAAAAGTATGATAATCGAGAACTTCATAAAGTTCATCTCTGGTTTGCATTTTATCAATTAAGGACTCTTGCGTGCCTTTCTCTAATATCTCTGAATAGACTTCTTCAGCCGCCTTGCTCATAGCCCTGAAAGCAGACAAGGGATATAAAATCATGTCTATGCCAGCTTCTTTCAATTCTTTTTTTGAGAATAAAGGAGTTTTTCCAAATTCAGTAATATTAGCCAGTATCGGAACATTTAAATTTTCAGAAAATTTCTTATATTGGTCAATCTCGGTTACCGCTTCCGTAAATATCGCATCTGCTCCAGCTTCAACATAGGAAATGGCCCTATCTAGTGCAGAGTTTAATCCTTCATTGGCAATGGCATCCGTTCTAGCCATTATCATAAAATCAGAGTCAGTTTTGGCATCAACAGCTGCCTTTATTCTATTTTGCATTTCTGTTGCAGAAACAAGTTCCTTATTTGGCCTATGACCACATCTTTTCTGTTCCACTTGATCTTCGATATGAATACATGCTGCTCCTGAAGAAATCATGCTCTTAACCATTCTTGAAATATTAAAAGCGCCCCCCCATCCAGTATCAGCATCAACAATGAGTGGTAAACCGCATACATCTGTAATTCTTCTAACATCTATTAATACATCTTGTAATGTCGTTATGCCTAAATCAGGAATACCCATACTGGAAGCTGCCACTCCTCCGCCAGAAAGATAAATAGCTTTGTGACCTTTTTTTTCTGCTAAAAGTGAAGAGTAAGCATTCACAGTTCCAACAATTTGTAAGGGAACATTTTCAGTAATGGCCTTTCTTAGTTTTTTTCCTTGAGAAATCTTTTTATTCATTAACTTTTCTAACTTAATGCAACAAACTCAGATGCATTAGAAAAAACTTTTTTTAATTCTACATAGTTCTCAACACAATTAATTTTTGGAAATTCATTCTTTATGTGCTCCGGAGCCTGGAAGAAAACTCCCAAGTCAGCTTCGGTTAACATCTGGATATCATTATAAGAATCACCTGCAGCAAAAACTCTATACTTCAAGGCTTTCAGTGCTTGTACAACTCTTTTTTTATTTTCTTTCTGTCGCAAAGAATAACCCTTTAGCTTTCCCTCCTCAATTTTAAGATGATGACAAATAATTGAAGGTGTGCCTAACTTTCTAATTAAAGGCCAAGCCAATTGATAAAAAGAATCAGAAACAATTGTGACTTGAAAGTTATCTCTTGCCCAATCTATAAATTCTTGAGCTCCATCAAAAGGTTCCATCTTATGTACAACTGCGTGTATGTCACTTATCGAAATATCCATCGCTTCGACAAGCCCCATTCTCATATCCATTAACTCTGAATAATCTTTAATGTCTTGAGTGGTTAAATTGAATTTATCTTCTCCAGTAAATTTAGCAACTTCAGACCAAATTTCTGGGATTAGCACCCCTTCCAGATCGAGACAAACATATTCCATAAGTTAAAATTTTTAGTGGTAAAAAAAGTTGCGAAATCGAATTCTATACCCTTTATTAAAAATTTGAAGTCTAAGGCTTAAGATTAATTACATGCCCAGTAGGTACTTCTTCGCTGGCCAGATCGCAATTCTCTTCTTGATCATCAAAGAAAATGTCCGCCTGATAGACTTTTAAAAAATCTACCTTTTGCAATCCCCCTAAAAATAAACTCTCATCGATTCTTATTTTCCATTCCCTTAAAGTTCTAATAACTCTTTCGTGGGAAGGGGCTGATCTAGCAGTAACTAAAGCTATTCTCATTGGACACTCAGATTGGGGAAATAAATTTTGAAGTCTATGTAATTCTGAAAGGAAAGGTTTAAAAGGACCTCCTAGAAGAGGTCTTTTTGCCAAAGTTTTTTCGTTCTTGTCAAAAGCATCTAAACCTTGAGAATCATAAATTTCTTGAGATTCTTCAGAAAAAATTACCGCATCTCCATCAAAGGCTACCTTGAGTTGACTGTCTCTTGTTTTTGGTATTCCGGTAGGAATTATTCTTGCAGCTGCGACCCCGCTTTGGAGAGCTAATTTACAATCTGAAAATTCTGTAGAAAGAAATAAGTGTGCACCAAAAGATTTTGCATAAGTGTGAGGACTATTACCCCCACAAAAAGCTGCTCTTTTAAT
>ENA-OSET01000529-OSET01000529.1-sediment-metagenome-genome-assembly--contig:-NODE-529-length-42685-cov-11.912927_pt1 | contig 42685 bp, 17 predicted proteins | sample MGYA00237882_ERZ534229 | MGnify/ENA primary metagenome ERZ534229 (study PRJEB26408, sample SAMN06266212) | sediment metagenome | isolation source: Hudson Canyon methane seep mesocosm | place...
ACAGGTCAAAAGACAAGTTAGGAATTCATTTAGAGACATAAATTCAAGTATTAATCGTGTACAAGCTCTAGAAGCGGCTGTTGCTTCAGCAGAAAGTTCTCTGGAAGCAACACTAGCAGGAGCGGAAGTTGGAACCCGTACTATGGTCGATGTTTTATCTGAACAAAAGAACCTTTATCGAGCAAAACGAGACTATTCCAGAACACGTTATGATTATTTAATCAGCGGAATCAAGCTTAAACAGGCGGCAAGTAGTTTAACTGAGCAGGATTTAGAGCTTATCAATCAATATATAGAGCAGTAAAGCCTTATGATTGTTAAAGAGCCTGTCTGTTAGGATTTAACAATCTATTTATTGTACTTGCAGTTCTATAGCATTTTAGCTCTTTGGTTATCTATCGAATAATAAAAACAAGGACACATTATGAGTCTTCAATAATTTCATATAAGTTTTTTCTACGCCGATCAGCAACCCTGTGATCATCAGCAAAAACACTCGTATTTTGTACTGAGGACCTATTATCATTTATCATCAATCGCTTTTGATATTGTCGTGCTGATATAACTATTCCTGAAAATAGATTCTGATCTAGCTTTTTTATTACCTGAAGAGCTATAGAATCAGGTTCTATAGTCAGCAATACTTTTAATTCTACTTGTTCCAGATCTTCATTAAGTAAAGTAATAAAATCAGTTTTTTTTACAACAGCCAGATCCTGGGGATCTAAAAAATCTAAAACATCTTGCTGTTGAGTTTCGAGAGGAAATCCACTAAATATAATTATCATAATAGTCTCTTATAATAGAACTTACTTTTTCTTAATAAACTCAATATCGCATTGCAAACCTGAAGGAATTTCATGGTTATGATTACTTAGTTCTAAGCGAATACCGAATGTGGCACTTGAAGGGTCAACAACCTGATCAACAATAATTACTTTAGCTATGTATTGAGATCCAATGGGAATTTCCGGCCTAATAATTGCTTCATCACCTATTTTAATCTGTCCAAACACTGCCAAAGGGGCTATCACTTCAACACGTAATGGGTCTGTTTGAACAATTTTTACTATTGGGTCTTCTTCTATGTATTCACCGGGACTTTTATAGCGTTTAACCACCAAACCATCAATCGGACTCTTTAGAAACCTGAGGTTTAATATCTCAACGGCCTGGTTAAATTCAAGCTGAGCAAGTGTTTTGTCAAAACGGGATTTTTTCTCATCAAACTCTGCAACATAAACAGCCGTTTCAGCTTCATCTTTTTCCAATGCTGAAATCATCTTTTTGTTGTGAAGCCCTAAGACTCTTTCAAAAGTACGTTTGGAAAGTTCTAATCTGGCATGTTTTACCTTGATATCGATATAAGTATTGGCTCTGGCTTTAGCCATTTGCACACTACTTTCTTCGACAGCAGAAACCAATTTAGCAATTAATTGGCCCTTAGACACTTTATCACCACGATTCACCAGAACTTCCTCTAATATCCCCCTTACCTGACTACTCATTTCGACAGTCTCGAACGGTTCAATAACACAGTCATAGCCATTTAGCCCCTCTAAAGCAAAAACATTTGAAGAAATCAAAAATGAGAGAAAAAAAACGTATTTATTATTTTTAGACATGTTAAATTCCAAATATTAATATTTTTTCTTGCTTAAAAGAAGAATGTATTTGATTTTTCATTTAATCAATATTTCCAGAAAAAGCCAATAAGCTCTTGAGCCTCGCATCAATTTTTAATAAATTTCTCCTGTCCCTTTCAAATTTTTTTTCTGCAATTTTTTGTGATTTTCTAAAAACAAAATACTCGATAAGAAAGTTAAATATAAAATTATTGTAGCGATTAAAATTGTTAAAAGAACTTTGTAAATAATGGGGGCAAAACTTTAAAACTAATTCATCTTCAAATGAAACAAACATGACATAACTGCCTGGGTCTCCTTGACGACCACAACGCCCAAAAAGCTGTCTATCGATTCTACGTGCTTCATGACATTCCGTAGCAATAACATGAAGTCCGCCTATTTCCGCGACTGTCTCAGCAAGTTTAATATCCGTTCCTCGCCCGGCCATATTGGTTGCAACCGTAATTTGATCCTTTATACCTGCTTTTTTAATAATATCGGCCTCATGGGCATCTTGACGCGCATTAAGAACCTCATGATCCAGCCCATTTTCATCCAGAAGCTGGCTAATATGCTCGGAAAACTCAACAGAGCGCGTGCCAATTAATATAGGCCGCCCTTGTTGATGGATATCTGTAACATGCTGTACTAGGCCCGCCCACTTTAACTTGGCAGTTTTAAAAATTTTTGTGGGAAAGCGTTTTTTTTTATCGGGATGATGAGTTGGGACTTTAAGTGGATCCAAATGATAAACCGACCATAGTTCGCTGCCTACTTCTTTAGCCGTCCCCGTCATTCCAGCTAACAAAAAATACCTTCGAAAAAATTGCTGGTAACTGATCTTTGCCAGCGTTTCTTTTTGTGCTGTAATTTTACATCCTTCTTTGGCTTCCAGCATTTGATGCAATCCATATTCCCAAGACCTGTCTGCCATCACTCTCCCCGTATATTCATCGACAATTTGTATTTTGTCATCTTGAACCAAATAATGCTGATCTCTGACGAATAAATATTTTGCCGTCAACGCTTGAGTAATTAATTCAATACTACGCTCATAACCTGCCCATACGCCAGTATAATCAGCCACCAGTTCTCGAATTTTTTCTTTTCCATTTTCACTAAATTCTATTACTCGGTTTTTATAGTCAATTTGAAAATGCTCATGTTCGAGTAAATTTTCACAACATGCCAACGCTTCGGTAACAATTTTCTGCATCCCCATTTCTTTGCCTTCTTTGGAAAGAATTAATGGCGTTCGAGATTCGTCAATTAAAACACTATCTGCCTCATCAATAATGGCATAACACAAGCCTCGTAGATGCAGTCTATTAACTTGAGTATTTTTTTTATCTAGTTTTTCGATACGAAGCTGAGTTTTATTAACTTTTGTTTTTAGCACCAGTCGGTCACGCAAATAATCAAAGGCAAGTTGCTTATTAGTACAATATGTAATATCGCAAGCATAAGCCTTTTGTCGTTGTTCACTATCCATTTGTTCAGTGATTGCACCCACTGACAGCCCTAAAAAGTGATAAATAGGTGCCATTAACTCCATATCCCTTTGCACTAAATAATCATTAACAGTGACTATATGAACGGGTACGCCTGCTAATGCCGCGGTGCAGGCTGGAAAAGTCGCAGTCAGCGTTTTTCCTTCCCCTGTATCCATTTCTGTAATCATGCCATTTAACATGACCCAGCCACCTATTACTTGAACATCATAATGGCGCATACCTATCGTTCGAAAAGAAACTTCTTTAACTAAAGCAAACGCTTCAATAGCCAGATTTTGTTGTATGCCTTGGCATTGGAGTTTATTACGCAAAGATTGTGCAAAGAAAGCAATTTCCTTCTCATCCATTGAAATGAATTTTTGTTCGAGTTTTTTAACTTTGTTAACAAAAACTCGGCGAGCATTTCTTACAAACAAGGCATCGGATGAAAACAACTTAACCGTAGAATTTACAATATTGTCTATCAATCCATAATCTTTATGGTCTTTTTCAGGATAAATCCCCTGAACTATACCTGGGCGTATAAAACTACAATTATTTATAGATTCCATAGCAATAACCCCCAGCATCATCATTCGATGAGTAAAAATTAATCATAAATTGAATTTGCGCAAAAAAAGTAACCTGATTTTTCTATACCATTGAAAAATTAAAGGCTCAAAACCATGGTCAAAACGAATATAAACACGTTCACCTATATTTCGAATAGGAGGAGAAGAATCCAATAACAAATCGAATTCAAACACCGTATCAAATGTTTTATCACCATTCTCATCCATCGGATCAATAGCAATCTCCCCTCCTCCCGCTTTACCCAAAGCAATACTGGGCAATTGATTTTTTGCTGCGGGTGCTTGGTGGCTAATTCTGGCGGAAAAAGTTTGGTCTTGTATTTCTACAAACCTGACATCAACTCTTTTAGTTTTCTCTCTGATCAAACCTAATGAATCTTGTGTTACTACAACGCGTACTGTATTAATGGGAAAAGACACTACATAGCCTAACAAGCTTCCCTGTACCATCCAGCGCGAAATAAGATCCTCGGCACGCGGTAAAATAAACAGTCCAGCTTTACTACTGGATACAATTAATTGCTCTGCTCGCTCTTTCGTCCGATCCAGTTTTGCCTTTACTGTAGCCATTTCCTCTTTTAAAATTTGAGCTTCATCAAGCTTATTATATAAAGATGCTTTATATTGGGCTTTATAGCCTAACAACTCATATTCCAAGGCTTCTTTTTCAGCATTTAAAAAGGGATCAGAGAGTTTGATCAAAGTCTGACCCGCATTAACATCAGAAAAAGGTTGGACAAGTACATCTTCAACAAATCCAGAAGTAGAGGCACGAACAAAAGCTTCTTCTGGCAACCAAACGACCCCTTCCGCTCTAGTCGTTAAAGGTACAGGAACTAAAAATAAAAGGCTTAAGATAGCTGATAAGCCAGCAATACTCGCAATAAATGCTCTGCCTCTGTTCGTTGATAACTTGGGACTGGTAATGACAAAACGCACAGCTTTCCATATTGGAAAAAGAATGGATGTTATCCCTGCCCATACCGCTAAAAATACGCCTATAAAGAAAAACTTACCCGCTATGAAAAGGATAATAGAAAAAACAATAAATATACGGTAACAAAAGGCCGCGATTCCATAAAAAAATAACCAGCCTTTTTCCTGAGGCGTAGAGGCTGGTGAGTCTATCTTATGCAAACCGAAAAGATATTTTTGAACAACATATCCCAAGTAATTATTTGCTCTGGAAGAAAGATTGGGTATTTCCAGTAAATCAGAAAAGATATAGTAACCATCGAACCGTAACAGCGGATTGCCATTAAAAAAAACAGTCGAAACACTGCCGATTAAAATCACGTTAAATGCAATTGAACGCCCTAATCCTGGCTCCATATTTAACCAAAAAAATAATGCAATAGAGGCTAAGAAAAGTTCTACCATAATTCCGGCAGCCCCAACAATAATGCGTCTGTTTTTTTCCGCAAAAGCAGAAGCACTTGATGCATCGACATAAGGAACAGGCATGAAGACCAGTAACATGATTCCCATTTCATGAACTTCACCGCCCCAGGTTTTGGTTGCAAATGCATGCCCCAGTTCATGTAAACCTTTGACTAATGGATAAACACATAACATGATAAATAAATTATCAGGGGCAAGTACTCTATCTGAAATGTTTTTTGTTAAATCATCCCAATGCGAAAAACCAGCCGCAGCTGCAAACACTACAAGACTCAGCCACAAGATAAAACCCATAGGACTGAATAAAGGGTTTAGCAAAGCTTTCCATTTTTCAAGAAACTTCTCAGGATCAATAAGAGGAAATCTTTGGGACAAAGGACTCCATAAAAGCTGTTTCCACTTCTGTTTATCCTGTCGTTTAAAACGTTCGAATAATTCAGCGCAGTCCGGGGTAACATCACATAATAAAATATCAGTCGCATGTAATTGCGCCAATAATTGAATCATTTCATCCTGCGTGGGTGCATCATCCCCCAGATAATTAAGTGTCTGTTCCCAAATTTGATGAAAACTCTTTTCACCATTCATCGCACCGACAATGTAATACGCCTCTTTGCCCAGGCGATGAAATTTACCACTGAGACGGTCATGAACAACATGCCATACTTTGCCTCGAAAAATTTGTCTATTGATGTCGACATGTTTTCGTAAGCGGGGTTTTAAGTAAGATACTCGATACCAGGATGGGCTAAAAATTGATTCCACAGTAATCCACCTATAGCGTTAACATTACGGCCACCAACTCCATAGCCACAGCCTAACCCAATTAAGAAAATTATGGGTCCAGATCCAGATTATTTTTCTATCTTCAACTTCAATTTTTCCAACTCCCTTCATACCTGGGCGCAATACCGAGGGAGTATTTGTTAAGAGTGCTTCGACTCTAAAATAGTTTCGACCCTCCTTTTGTTCTGCAACCGGGGTAATTTTTTGTACTTGAAATGGCAAGGTGACATCGGATTTTCCAGTTAACAACAACACACCCGTTTGACCGATAATAATTTCACCAATATCACGTTCATCCACTTCCAAAATGACACGATATGCATCCAGCGGCGCTATCTCGAACAAAATATCACCTTTTGCAATTGGAGAACCCATTAACTGAGTTAAATCACCACTGACTATTACTCCATCAAAAGGTGCTGATAGTGAGGTTCTTTTCAACATCGCATCAAGCAACTTCAATTCAGCTTTAACCTGACCTAATTTGGTTTTTAATACTTTAACTTGTGCTGGATCAAGTTTGGCTAATGCATCCCGATATTGTTCGGAATATTGATTTCTTTTCCCTTGCCAATTTATGCGCTCAATAATCAGATCTCTATCATCCAATTTAGCTAATAACTGTTCGGTTTTAACCATATCACCCGAGCGAGCAAAAGATTCACTGATATAGCCATCGAATGGCGCTACAATTACTCTGTGTATAAAGCCTTCGAGTTTGGCATCTGCAGAGACACGATAAAGAGATTCTGCGAATGAAAAAAAGCCTATTATGAGGAATAAGAGTATGGTGATAAGTTTTTGAGTAGCATATCCCTTACCAATTAGCTTTAAAACACCTGATTTGACAGAATCAAACAGTTTAACAAGCAACCACTCTTCATCTTTTCGTTTTAATTCTAGAATAGGACCGATTAAGGTAGCAATAATCTCGCTTAATTCGACTATCTCAGAGTCGAATATTTGCTCTTGAGGCCTTTGTAAAAACAAAGCCCCTACTATAGTTCCATTATGAACCAATGGCACCGTACACAATGCACTATTAAATTCATCGGCTAATTTTGAATGAAAATACACGGTTTTAAAATCTTGCTCATTTACAGCAGCAGGATAAATAAGTGTTGATGACTGATCAATCGCCTCTTCCATGGCCGATTTAATTTGCGACACCACATTACTTTTTTTATTGATTTGTGCTGTATTGGAAATAGCATTGATTTCAATCTTATTATCTTTATTGAAACCTAAGCTCACTCTCTCGCAATTCAGTGCATTACATAATTCCGTAGCAATCTGAGTTGTTGCAGCTTGTAAATGGTTATTATCCAGGGCGCAGGTTAATAACTGTAAAACAATACTCAACTGTTCATTAGCAATAGATTTAAACCTGTTGGAACCTCGTAAGAAAGCTTCTACCCATTTTACCCCCCACTGTAATTGTCGAATAGCCAGATTAATTTTAGTTTCATCAACATGGACAAGTTCAATAGCAACAGCGCCAACAGATTTATCTTGCTGGTAAAAAGGTAGGGAGATATGGCAGGTTTTAGAAGACCTATTATCCTGATCAACAGTTTTTTTCCCATCAACAATGACAATACGCCTTTCAGCAACGGCAATTTCACAGGCTGTCTGTAATGCAGGAACATCAGTAATTTTTCCATCGGGCCAATAACTAATAACATTGTTCCCTTGCTCGCCCAACCCTTCATCAATGATGGCTATAGAGTTATATATATCAGTAATCTGGCAACTTTGCAGGGTCAACCAGGCATCAAGAAAGCCTTTTAAAGAATCTGCTTGTTGCAAATCTTTCCACAAAGGGAATTGTAGAAAAATTGCTTTAAAAGCATCAGCATTACTTTTTTGCTGCGGGTTTTCATACATTAAATAATTCTCCCCATTCAGTTAAAGCCTAATTCACAGATAAAGCTAAAGCCAACATTATTGGACAAAGAAAAACCATGTAAGGGTTTAGCCAATCAAACAATAATGTTGATTTCTACAAGCAATAAAAAAGCACCCATAAATCTAAAGAATATAGCCATAGGTGCTTTAAAAAGTTTTATTGTAAATAATATAAAGAGAAGACAAATCTATTGTTTTTTCAAATTTGCCAAATCAATATCTAAGGAACCGAAGCGGGTTTCATATTCATTTAATACGGTAGAAAGCAAAATTGACAATCTTTTAGCCGCATAAGGGTTTAATACCATTCGATCTGTTAATTGCACATCAAACTCTTTGTCTTCCGGTACATGCCATGTTTGATTAGTTCCGAAGAATACAGAAAGTTCTTCACGAGTACTGGTGACATTAACAACATTTGCATAGGTAGTCTGCATTTTGGAATCATCCCACTTTACAGATGGCTTAGCACCAGTTTGAGATTTCTCTTGTACGGATTCTTTTTTTTCTTCTGCCATTTTATTTTCCTTATTTTATAAAATACAAAACTCACACCTTAATGTACGGTGCGTGCTTTTTCTCCTAAGCCTAACGGCCCATATCGAGACTCATATTCGCTGATAACATTGGAAAGCAATAATGAAAAACGCTTTGCAGCATAGGGGTTAAGTAAAATACGGTGACTCAATTCCACAGCGAATTCAATTTCTTCATCTAAAAACCAAGTTTTATTGGTGCCAAATAATACTGTTAATTCTTCACGTGTAGTCATGACATTAACAACATTACAATATGTTGTATCCATCTTGTCATGTTTCCATTTTATTTGTCTCTCGCCCTGCCTTCGAGTTTTTTGTGTAACGCCTGTTCGATTTCCTTCTTTTTTCATTCAGCGTAACCTATTCAGTTATGAAAAATCGTTGTAATAGCAGTTATTCAATGATTGTGTCATTAAAAATTCAAATCAAAAACTACCTCTAAGTTTAGTTAACTAGTTAATAATATACAAGAGCTTAAAAACTGGCTCATCAGCAAAACATAACGGCAAAATTGATAGTACTTCCCCAACCAAGCTGATGTTAATTGATACAAGGTCTGGTTGAGGAAGAATATGTACGGTCTTCTATCTCCAGGCTTTTAGTTTACCCAATACTCTATTGATAATTGAGTGATCACTCGACGCTTGCTCAGGTTTAGAGACCAAAGGATCCTTCACTTGCTCATCTTCTGATAAGTTGTGGTCATCATCTTGTTGATACAATCTCATCCCCTCCTCATCGTCATCATCCTCAGCAGAAATAAACAATGCATCATCAACAAAGATGTTCTCAGCAACATGGGAGTTTTCAAAAGCTTTAACCTGACCAACTTGTTCATCAAAATAGCGCATACCCTCCCAAAAAGGAAGCGACTCAGCTGTTGTTACATCATCTGCATGAGTACTTCGGTTATCAGCTTTCAATACAGAGGCTAGGTGACCCACTTCATTATTAGGGTAACCTTGATTGTTTCTATTTTTCTCTGCATTTTCGGCCACGATCTGACCATAAACATCTGTACCGATAAAATCAATACGAGCCCCCGTTGCCAAGGTTTCGTCCATTAAGCGGTTATCACCATGTTGATAACCCAATACGTGGCCCATTTCATGACTTAGCGCTGTTAGCAAGTCAACGCGGCCATCAGCTTGAGTATTTTGTTTAGCCTGTAATATCGCTTTATCATCAGAGTACCAGAACTCTTCATTACGCTCTGGCGTACGATCAACAAACCAGCCATGGCCTGCGGCATTAAGGTCTAACTCAATCAAATCGCCGTTGGTTCTAGCCAATACAAGACCAGGCAAGTCAGTCACAATTAAATTAACAGAAGACAATAACCCTTGTTCGCTATCCGTCATATCAAACATTTGATCCATTTGCTTAATTGCCGCAGTTAACATTACAGATAGATCATTGCTATCTATTAGTTCATTGGTCCCGCGTCCACTACTTTCCGCTAATAATGTTTGTCCCTGGTTTCGAAAAACAGGATCGTCAGTTGCAACAGCCACACTATCAAAATTAGCCATGCCTTGTATTGATAATAAGCCGAACTGTCCATCTATTGCAACAGCGTTAAACACATACCCTACCATTGCTTGCCAATTTTTAGCACCAACTTGCTTGATCGCAGCATCTACTGTTGTACCTTTTATAGAAAGATCAAACTCATAATCCTTACCTTGTTTAAAATCAAATTCAGTAAAAGTATCAATAGTCCAATTACCATTTTGATAATGTCCTATTATAAGAGAATCTAATTCAACTGAAAGCCCTGCATACTTAAAATCATCCTCACTGTAGTAATCAAAAACGACTCCAGATGTTGCATTCGTATTCAAAACAACCGTTAGATCAAGAATAGAATTAGATCCTAACGTGGTTTCACCATTTGGCATACCCAGATCAATAAGACTAACGGCCCTATCACTTTCTGTCACATCTCCAGTATAAAAACCATTATTAATATTCCAATCACCGCTGACGGGTATCGTTAAAAACTGAACCTCAGTATTGGAAAAATCTTCAGTTAACTGTAAAGTGTATTCTGGTGGTAATACTTGAACTGCAATATTATCCAGTGTCCCTTTTGAATTGTTTGACCCAAAGCCAACCATACCATCGTTCAATCCATAAACCCAGCCATCACTGTCAACGCGAGGTGTATAAGAGTGAGAAAAGTATTCCCTACCGTTAATTACAACCGTAACATTGGTTCCATTAACAGCTACTAACATATTATAGAAATTCTCTGGCCTGATCCTTTCAGGTGTTTCCGCATCAATAATCCAACCTTCAGCCGTTCGGTGACCTAACTGCATTTTATCGCGTGATGCATCGATACCTGCAAATTTGAAATTAGCCTCGTTTTGATAATCGAAGATTATATAGCTATTCGCTTTCCAGCCTGCGGTTGGTTTTTCCATTGTTAAAGTTGCTACAATTTCAAAATAGCTAGGTAATTGGTCATCCAAGTCTAGGATTGCAACTGCATCGCCACCTAAATCAGTGGCCGTTACTTGTAATGCACCACTTTCTACCGTCCAATTTCCACTATCAACAAACATTGCTCCTTTATTACCATTACTGAAATCTGCACTACGTATTACATCACGCTTGCCACCAGGAATATTGCCCGCTTGAGGATCAATTGGTGCCCCCGTCTGGTCGTGCCAGAAAAAATCTTTTTGCAGAACCAGTCCAAGCTCACCAAATGGTTCGCCATTACGCTCTGGATCACCACCACTACCATAAATCAAGGTAGGGTCTGAACCATCACTCTCTGATAAATCGTATAGATAATCCATTAATTGCGGTTGCAAGGTTCGACTAACTGTCGCTGCGCCAAATGGTGCAAATGGCACCAAATAGGTATTGTATTCACCTACCCAATCTATTAGACGATCCCCCCCCGTGTTAGCGATTAGAACATCTCGTCCAGCACCACCATATGCGATATCTTCATAAGAAGCCTCTGGACCATCAGGATCTAAATTGCCTCCTTTAGGGCCACCCGTCGTATCTTTATTATCATCCGCATCCAGCAAATCATTACCAAAACCACCATACATGTGGTCACGTCCAGTACCACCGACGATCCAATCATTACCTAAATCCCCGAACATAACATCATCGCCATCACTATGAATTATTCCATTAATGAGTACACCTTCGCTTTCATCGAAATTAAGCAGGAATGAATCCAGCTTCGCTAGCGGATCATACTCATTATAATCAAAGAACTCTCCTGCTCGAGAATGATCACCAAAACGTAAAACATTATTTACTGGCACGGGACGTTCAAAGTAACCTTGTTCAGCCTCAGCGCCAGACATGGCATCGTCACCTGCACCACCATGCATAAAGTCACTATCTAAGCCACCGTATAGAATATCATTCGCATACTCAGGTTCATCATAAACATCTGTTGAACCAATTTCGCTCAAATTAAATGGTGTCAGATCAACTGTTTTTTTCAATTCGCCTTTGATATTAATTGTAGCTTGCTGCATTTTACCCGGTGTATAGATATCATCATCTAGCTCATTATTGGCAAAACCAGCGACTGCATATAAAGATTCCCCAGTAGTGTTATTGCGGCTAGTAAAAATACGTCCATCGTCACCAAGAATACCATCTTGACCTGTACCACCAGATATCCAGTCGGCATCGTAGCCACCGATGATGTCATCATCTTCACTGTCGCCAAACAAAATATCCATGCCGACCATACCATAAATAAAATCATCTCCAGATTCGCCGTGAACCTCATCAGCCTTACCTAAATCATCAAGTACTTCATTAGGATATCGGTCAACTCCACCTTCGGTATAGTCAAGTAAATCGACTGCTCGGACAATGATACGACGATCTCCACGATCTTCATAGACAGAGGAAGCATCATAGCCAAAAGTTAAGAAATCCTCTGCACCAACTCCTTCAGTACCTACTAAGCGATAAATATTAGCATTATCGCCAGCTATCGCATCAGCATCACGTGCATGACGTTCGTTATAGACAACATCACCATCCGTTTCTACATAATGATTTCGATCAATCCTTGTACCTGCCCCACCAAAGATCAGATCAGATCCAACAGGTTCTCGTTCAGCATATTGATCCAGAGAAAACATATTAGAATTATCACCCACAATATCATCCTGACCCAGTCCTCCGAAGATAACATCACCACCACCATTGCCTTCAATATAATCATCCCCGTCGGTTACAGCTTCGAACGAAGAGTGTATGCTCAAAAGCCTTACTGTCTCAATCAACCCTGGGTCAATAAGATTATTATTTTCATCACGGTGTTCAGGGGTCAAGTGTATATTGCCTTCAGCGCCTCCACGATAAGCACTCGCCATATTGTTAGTAGCATTAACTAAAAATAAACCTTCAGCTGTAGAACTAAGTGCAATGTTCTGTCCTGCAACCAAATTATTGATTGCTTCTTCGATTGACCCATCACCTTGAATAATATCATTACCTAATTGGCCAAAAATCGTATCGTGCCCCGCATTACCAGCGATATAATCAGCACCAAAACGATTCCCCCCTGCCGCATCAATCACGCTATCATGATCCATTTCCACGACTTTCCAGCTTGCCCATGCAGGAACAACTGCTGAAGGAATGAACCCTCCATTGCCCTCAACCGGATTACGATAATCCATTTCAACATCGTTAACCAATACTTTACCGCTATCAGTCTCATTGCCTGCATCTACATCGAAACGTTGATAAATATGATCATCAATGAGGACGCGAAAACGTGGACTGTTAATATCAGCATCTCTCCAACGGTTATATAAACTAATTTGATCACCGAAGATCAAATCATCACTGTGAGTAGCAATGCCCGTTACGATATCACCATCAATCAAATCATCACCATGAGCACCAATTAAGATATCTTCATCATGATTACCAATAAGAACATCGCCTCCACCTGCAGCTGTATTGTCTCTATCAGTCGTTATGATAGCTGTTATCACATTATCAATTAAACCAATTTCAACCTGATCACCAATAATAATATCTGCTTTATCTTGATCAATAGATGAACCACTGAGATCATCCCCCGTAACCCAATCACTACCAGTTCCACCAATTAACAGATCTTGTCCGGCTTTACCACGAATTACATCATTACCCCCCTTAGTAACCGATGTAGTTCTAATCAAATCCAGTGTATTAGGGTTTAAACCACTATTAGGTATAATAGATACAGTGTCATTATTATCATCAAAGGCAACCTCAACATCTTCATCATAAATTAGCTTACCGTTATCACCCAAAGCAATATCATTTCCAGATCCCAAGGTAATATCATCATTTAGAAAACCACCCAGTACAATATCTGCTCCAATCCCTGTGTTGATATCATCATTTCCACCATCAGCAGGTTCAGTTGTTTCCACAATACCTAACGTAATTGGTATACCAGCAAGTTGAAATATTTGTTCATGTGCAATACCTTGAGAAATTTCAACTGCAGCCCGAATCCGGCCGCTATCACCTATAACCAGGTTATCACCATTACCGGCATCAATCGTGTCGCCAAAACGACCGCCTATAATAATGTCCTGGTCGCTTAAGGATGTTAAATCATCAGCACCACCACCAACTGCGGTAGAGGTAGATACAATCTCATCAATATCTGAAGCATCTCTATCATCCCCTGCTTCTCTTTCATCAGCATTTTTAAAATCTGCGCCTGTATAAATAATCGCGCCATCATCACCCAAGACTACATTATGGCCTTCACCTACATTTATAGTGTCCGCATCATCACCACCCAGAACCAGATCAAAACCCGACCCAGTAGTAATATCGTCATCACCGCCATCATCAAATTCAGTGGTTTCTATATAACCAAAGGTCATTGGCATGCCGCTGAATTGAGGGTTATCTCCACCTGCCGCACGAATCCGACCACTATCACCTATAACCAGATTATCACCATTACCCGCATCAACCGTGTCGCCATAACGACCACCTATAATAATGTCATGGCCGCCTAAGGATGTTATATCATCAGTACCACCACCAACTGCGGTAGAGGTAGATACAATCTCATCAATATCTGAAGCATCTGTATCATCACCTGCTTGAGTTCCACCAAAATCTGCTCCCGTATAAATGATGGCTCCATCATCACCCAGAACAATATTATTTCCTTCTCCGACACCTATAGTATCGGCATCATCGCCACCCAGTACCAGATCAAAACCCAATCCAGTAGTAATATTGTCATCACCGCCATCATTAAATTCAGTGGTTTCTATATAACCAAAGGTCATTGGCATACCGTCAAATTGTGGGTTATCTTCACCACCTGCCGCACGAATCCGACCGCTATCTCCTATCACAAGATTATCGCCATTACCCGCATTAATCGTGTCGCCATAACGGCCGCCTATAATAATATCCTGACCAGCACCCGAAGTAATATCATCTAAACCACCGTTAGTTAAAGTTGAGGTAGAGACTATCTCATCAATATCTGAAGCATCAGTATCATCACCTGCTTGAGTGCCACCAAAATCTTCGCCAGTGTAAATAACCGCACCGTTATCACCTAATACAACATTGTTTCCAGCTCCGACATTAATCCAATCATCGTCGGCAGAGACTGTATCATCAATATCCGTAGTAAGCTCATCAGTACCACCCAACACGATATCAAATCCAGTACCCGTCGTGATCTTGTCATCACCGCCATCATCAAAAGCAGTCGTTTCTATATACCCAAAGGTCATTGGCATGCCGCTGAATTGCGAAACACCCTCAGCAGCGGCACGAACTCGACCGCTGTCACCTATAACCAGATTATCACCATCACCTGCATCAACCGTGTCGCCAAAACGACCACCTATAATAATGTCCTGGCCTGCACCCGAGGTAATATTGTCCGACCCACCATAATTATTGGTAGATGTAGATATTATTTCATCAATATCGCTCGCATTATCATCGTCACCAGGTCGCATACCAACAGGAGTAACAGGAGAAAACTGTAGGCCGGTATAGGTAATCACACCATCATCACCTAATATGATATTCTGCCCATTACCAACCTGTAGCGTGTCATCGCCATATCCACCCAAGACAATATCATTACCAATACCTGTATCGATTGTATCTTGACCACCGTCATTAAAAGTTGTGGTTTCAATTCTTCCAAAGGTCATTGGAATTCCAATGAATTGCGACTCACCTGTGGCCGCAGCACGAATTTGACCGCTATCTCCTATCACAAGATTATCACCATCTCCTGCATCAACCATGTCGCCAAAACGACCGCCTATAATAATATCCTGTCCGCCTAAGGATGTAATATCATCGGCACCACCACCAAGTGCGGTCGATGTAGATACAATTTCATCTATATCTGAAGCATCATTATCATCACCTGCCGCTGTACCCGCAAATACTATACCTGTGTATGTGATTCTGGCATCATCTCCTAAAATGATATTATGACCTTCTCCCCCTTCGACATCATCTCCACCAGCACCACCAAAAATCGTATCAGAACCAGCATGACCTTTTATCACATCTCTCGCACCAACTAATACATCAATAGTTTGTGCTCGCGTCAATACACTTTCTACTACATCACCATATACTGGTTGTTCCTCCGTTTTTGGGAGAACAATTGAGAAATCTAGTCGTCCATTATCACCAAAGATAATGTCATTGCCACTGTTACCCTCTAATTGACTATCAGCTCCTGAACCACCAAAGATTAAATCATCCTTATCATTACCTTTGATTTGATCAATACCACCAATTTCTGGGTTTAAGCTCCAGACTAACGTAGGGTCACGATACACACCATCAGTCTGATTTTCTGCAATGCCAAAAATAATATAACGACTTGAAGCATCTGGCATTACATTCCAGGCTTCCGAAAGTATTAATTGTGAATTGGTATTACTCTCAATAATCCTATACTGTCCGATTCCGGTTCCCGCATTAATATAAACACGAAGACCAACCAGTCCCTCATCTGTAGTTGGAAAATGATCGCTAGGGAATTCATCACCCAATTCACCCCGTGTTAATGTTGATTTATAGATTGCTTCGCCATCATCATCAACGTCACCCGTATCAAAATTTATGGCAGCTGAAACAGTTCCAGTGAACGGGCGCACAATACCAACATAAGGTATAAAATTATCATTCGCTTCAATATCGGGTATAGGTGCAAGCCCAAATCGAGTAATTAATTCGCCATTCTCATTGCTATAGTCAACACGCCCCAAGTCGCCAAATAGAATATCCTCTCCTGCCCCACCTTCAATAATATCGTTACCGGCCCCACCAAAAACAATCAATGATTGCGTTGACATACTGCCATAAACTTCATCATTGCCTTCCCCCGTATCAACCACAATACGGCCATCCGCCAAATCAACAATTTCATACTCACTAGTATCATCGGGAGCTGTTTCCCAAGGTTTTCCGAGCATTATCATTGAGGCACCCGTTTCAGGGTTCACTATATCTACTATACGCCGTACCTGATCAATACCTTCCCCAGCAGTAATCCGTATAATTTTACCAATTAATGATTTATCAATGCTTGGACCATCTGACTCATCAACAAAAGTATTCTTATTCTCTTGGTCTACACTCGCACCAGTGCCTGAATGAAGAATAATATCTTCTGCATTGAGTGCCAAATTGACTTCATCATCTCCCGCACCTGTCCGCAATAAAGTCCAGGTCTGGAAGTCGGTACGATTACTGGTTGATTCCACATCGAAAACATTATTACCTTTACCCATATTAATTTCGACGTATTCCAAGTTTCCATAGGTAATTCCACCGGGTAATAATCTAGTACCAATTAAGGTTTCTGGCCCCATACCTAAACCTGATAAATTGCTATCATAGCCTTCGATACTAGAATCCATCAGCATGCCAGCAAAAGAGGCAACACTATCCGAATCATCAACAATTAACCAATCAACCTGCTCTTCTTCAATAACAAAGAAATTAGCGCTTTCATTAGTTATCGCGTAATGTTTAATATCACTTAATAAAGCCCCTTCGGGTATTTCAAGATCAACATTTAATAGCAGTTTAATATTATCGTCTTGAAGCTTTTTATAACCAGAAATTAAACGAAACTGATCAATTAATTCTTCTGATTTTTCCGTAGCAAGCTCTTTAAGCTCAGTGATTTCTATCGATTTACCAATCAAATCATCTAATTCATTAACGCCCCTTGCCTTAAATACATCACTCTCTTTAACTGTGATTGAAGAATCATCAATATTTACAACTTCACCAGTAGCGGGTTTAATATTTGTCTCACCCGGCAACATGAGCGGGCCATTGACATTCAAAGAACCTTCCCCTCCCTGACCATGAATAAATAGAGGGCCTTGCACCGGGGCAATGGTATGTATTTTAGGTGCAAACACTTTAGTTTCACCACCGTCAACAACGGTATCATTAAGCGCGGAAACAGTAACCATCTGTGCTACAAACCAGTTTTCTTTTGTAAAAGTCAGTGTAGATTTATCAACAGAAACTTGAACAATTGGATCTTCTAACAGAGAAGTAACGGTCTCTTCAGGAGTAACATTTACTACCACATCATGCGTTGGTCTACTTGTTAGCACAACCTCATAAGTGTCAGTTAAAAAGCTATGATTATAATCTCCATTATTCTCAATAACATTTGTTGAACCCTTACTCTCAGTGACTAACACACCTGGGGCATCAGAATCTGTCACACTCGCAGTAATTCGTCTAACTGGCGTATCATGATAGCCAGGAATAGTATATTGATAAGAGACTATAATCTGATCATCAATCGGTACAGGTGTTCCACCAGCATTTAAGAACACCACTGTATTACCATAGACTTCTACTTTAATTCCCTCGGGTAAAACACTACTACCCAATGTAACTTCCACAGAACTTGCAATCGGTGAAAATTCAAGGTCAACCGAAGTATAAGGTTCTTCCGCTTTATCTTGGTCTGGCTTAGCAAACGTTTGAGAGACAGTTGACGAATTTTTATCAATATCGGAGCTTTCTACTATTGCAGTAACATAACCGAAATGAAAGCCCTCAACTTTACTATCATTAACAGGCTTAATTGTAATCATCTTAGTCAAGCCAGCACCAAAGTCAGCTTTTTCTAATTTAAGAGTATCAGAAAAATTAAGGCCATCTTTACTGACTTGAACCTGATTAGTTGTGTTTAGAGTCACTGTGATAGTTTTCCCTGCTTCAACTGCTCTTGTTAATGCTACAGTAAAGGTATCAGACACTTCGCCGGCATAAATATCAGGTAACATTGTGATTAATTCAGGTTCACTTAAATCTGTACTTCCTGAACTATCACTTACATTAACACCAGCTTGATCATCATCAAACACGTCAACCAATACCACTGGAATAGCTAAACCATCATAACGTTTAATCTCTAATGTATATCCAGTTAAGTCGGCTGGCAATGGCTGTTGCCAATTTTCGCCAATCAATGTCAAAGTAGTATTTGTATTCGACTCTATCACTCGAGTCTGATATAAACCAGAAGGCGAGGTAAGTGACAGAACAGCCCCTTTTAAACCACTATCAACAATCGGGAATAAACTGGAATTGACTTGTAAAGAAGTTTCTGTAACCTCTTCCAGATCAACATCTAAGCCGATAATAGTATCACCAACAGGTAAAACTTCGAATTGATAGCCATCAAGGCTAGCGGGCGGTGTTTGTAGCCACGCATCCCCAGCCAGAGTTAAGCTATCTTTCGTATTCGATGCAATGACTCGAGTCTGAACAAAGCCAGATTCTGACGTCAATACAACCACACGCCGTGACAAATCAACATTCTCAAACAGGTTTGAATTTACTGACAAGCTATTATTAGTTATGCCATCTAAATCAGTATCGGTACCAGAAATACTGGCTCCGAATGTGGTGCTGACTTTATGGGTAATGGCAATTTGATGCAATCCCTCTCTAACCAGATCATCCACTGCTTTAAATGTGATTGTTTGAGGTATAAACCAAGTAGACTCGTTAAATTTTATCTGTGCTGCACTATATTTACCAAATGCATCTATAACACGATTGCCTCCCGTAAATTCAATAGTTTCAAAACCACGAGCTATTTCATCTGGTGAAAGTTCTGGAACCTGGGCTGTTATTTGTACTTCATGATCAGGTTTACGAGTCAAGACAATTGTATAGGACAAGGCAACGCCACCTTCACTTAACTCCATCACCTTCTGTACTGGAGTAACTACTGCACCTGGTGCATCATTATCGGCAACATTAGCTGAAATTCCGTTAACACGTAATTGATCGTAATCGGTATCTTCGCTTTCTACACTATGAATAACCAGACCACTATGGCCTTTTAAATCATTACTTGAAACTGCAGGGGTGTCGCCCGCAATACTAAAAGTATCACTCCCCAAACCTCCGAAGACTTCTGTACTAATTCTTGGGTTTGTACTTTGAATAAAGAAACGGTCATCACCCTCGGCACCGTCAACTCGCAATGCTTCGATATTAACAAAATTAACATTAAGCCCTGCACCAAAAACCCCATCTTCGGTAATAACAAAGTCATCACCAAATTCGGTACCAATGACAACGATAGTATCAAATCCATCCCCCCCATTAATAAAAACGGGGGCATTGACAACATATTGAATATTATCTGCACCGCCGCCGCCAGTCAGATCCATACGGCCACGCTCATTATCCGTAGAACCAGCCAATGCAAACGCTTTAATCATGAATGTATCATCACCCGCCTGACCATTAAGAATTAAAGACGCTTTATTATGATAAACGGTGAACAGATCGTTACCTATCCCCCCATTAACCGTCATATCAAAACTAACACCGTTTGTTAGGAAACCTCTAGTTGTTTCAATTGTAGCGACAATATCATCAGGTTTAACACCTGCATCCCCGTCACGTAGTGAACGGAAAACTTGACCCACTTGAATAACATCATCGCCAATTCCTAAATTAACAGTTCCAACTGCCCGAGTATCATCAACCGCAACAATATCGTCACCAAAGAGTGTGTTAACAACAAAACTTTCCATTTTAAAGTTATAGTTCACTCTCTCTACCGCATCAGCCTCATTTAGCAAGGCAATAAAAGCAGTTCCAAAACTGTCCTTATGGGCGCGTAAAAGTACCTTATCATTGGCATTTGTAGTGTTTACAACAATTTTATCTTTACCTTTTGATCCGTCATCATTCACTATTGTTAGAGAATTATTTTTAGCTCCTAGAAAATTAATGCTGAATATATCGCCGTCTTCACCACCTTGTAAGATATCCGACCCAGCGCCTGCATAGATTGTATCTGCACCTGCGCCACCGAAAACGGTATCATTTCCTGCGCCACCATATATAATATCCCCGATATCCACCAGTGGATCTTCATCACCACCATAGATAGTATCGTCATCAGCTTCGCCAAAAATTTTATCTGCACCTGCTTCACCGAAAATTGTATCATCACCATCGCCAGCATGAATAATGTCAGCTGCATCACCACCATAGATAGTATCATTACCTTCATGGCCGAAAATATTATCAACTAGGTCCGTATCCGTATCATCAGTATCTCCATCAAAGTCAGATAAAGTACCTCGGTTACCATAAAGCTGATCATCGCCTTTAGCACCGTAAATAAAATCTGCGCCACTACCACCATAAGCTATATCATTACCTTCACCAGCATAAAGTTTATCTATTCCTGATCCACCATCCAGCTTGTCATCTCCTTTTCCTGCAAAAAGACGATCATTACCTTCCTCACCCAACAAGGTATCGTTACCTAAACTACCCCGTTCGGTTTTATTAACCGCCCAATTAGCAATATTTGACCAGTTTTTATTATTCCAACTCCATCCATCATCAGCATTATCATCTGCCCAATCAATATCGCTCCATTCAGCAATAATCAATTGAGCTGCATCACCTAATAACAAGTCTGCTGCTGTACCACCTTCAAGTAAATCATCTCCACCACCACCAATTAATAAATCACTATCGCCTTCACCATAGAGTCTATCTGCACCATCGGTTGCTTTTGATTCAACTCGAATATTATTTGAAGTTAATTCAGCAAAATCTCCCAAAATAATATCTGAGCCATCCCCCGAATGAATAATGTCATCTCCACGACCACCAAAAATGAGATCATGTCCCGAACCAGTGGTAATTTCATCATCACCATCATTGCCTCGAACTAAGGCTTTACCTGTCACACCAAAACCATCGTCATCAACCAATTTAAATATATCTTTTTCCGCGCCCCCCTCAAAATCGATTGTTACATCACTATTACTGGAATTATTATCACCTTTTTTAACCACAAGAATTTCATCTTCACCAGCACCTGTGCGGGCAATAATCTTGCCGCTTACATCATAGGTTTGCCAAGCAACTTCATCACCATCTATATTTGCACTAACCTGAACCGTATCGTTATCTACAAAATGTAATTTAAATTGTTCGCCTATATCATTAATATTTCCTTCCAATCTACCTTCAGCAAACTCACCCATATTTAAAACTAAGTCTCCATTAGCAAGTTCGTCTGCTAATTTTGGGACTCGATTAAACTCTAGATTAAAGTCAACCAATGTAATTGGTGGGGTTATATTAAATTTCTTATCAACTTCCCAGAACCATAAATCAATTTTAAGAAAAGCAAATAATTCAGCAAAAATCTTACCGCTCACATCAAAAATTGCCAAAGGTGCTAATAATTTTGCTGCATCACTTTCTGCACGTAATTGATTTTCAAAGTTGCCTATTAATTCTGTAATCCGGAGTTTTCCATCATTATTGGGATCATGCAAATCAAAATCTATCTCAGCCCCTATACCTCCACCAACACCTGCGCGAGCTACGCCTAAATTAAGTTCTGCTGCTGCCCATAAAGACCCCCATAGTTCAACTTCTGGCACATCAATACCATCAACCCAATCACCCACATAAAACCCATCGAACAGTGATGTTGGATTATTAAAGCCACCATCAACAAATTTTTTGATGCCAAGAGTATCATAACCAAAGTCAAAATCAATATCAGCGCCAAATTCCACATTAACCGAAATACCTAATGGTCCCCAAACTGGAAAGAATTGCGACCAATCAAATTCAAAAATCAACGGTTCCATATCGAACTCAACCAATGTAGCTTCTTCGCCCATTAAAAGACCAAATATTTGACTCGGGTCTTCAAACAATGGAAATTCAAAACTTCCGCCACCTCCAGAAATCATTGAATTCATTGTACTTCCAGAGGGTGTTTGTAATTTACTCTCCAGTCTTGAACTTAAATCACGAGCATTAAGGTTTTGCTCAGTCATTAACTTACCCAAAGTACTATTCGGGTCTAACTGACCGTTTTTATCTCTACTACTGCCAAAATTAAATGAAGGGCTGGTCAAGTCGATATTATCGAGATCACCATCCTTAATAATATCGAAGCCGCCAAAATTCAGCTTAAGTTCATTACTAGAAGCAGGATCAGGAATTCGGTTAATGAGTGAAATGATGTCAGCAATTGCATAAATCATACCAGGGTCAACTTTTCCATAGGCAGCTGCTAGATCAAGCATCGTTATGGTTAAACCTAGATCTGATATTACGGGTAATGGTGCGGTAATAATATCGATTAACGGTTGAATAGGGTCAGTAATTTTCTTAACTTCTGAAACCACTGGCCCCAAGACATCACTTAAAAAAGAACCTACATCTAACTCAACATTTTCAAATGCTACCGTTTTCAACCCCTCATTAATAGAGTTAGAAATTCTTTCTATAGTTACAGCAATATCATCGCTGTATAAGGGCTTAAAGTCACTATTCTCAGGATTAACAAAGTCAAACCCTATGCCATCATTATTTGGATCTGTTTCATCAAAAATATGCCAGTCAAAAATTAAATCTGTTTCCATTTTAGGTATGCCTGCCGCAATACCCGAAGGTAAACCTAAAACCCCTAATTCTAAATGCATATTGGCTGATGCCTGAGCAGCGACTCCTACTTCAAAACCAATATTACCAAACTCAGATAAACCTATGGTTGTATCACCATTACGATTTGCGGTATTGAATATATCCAGATCGAAGGCTAAACCTAAATCTGCAATCTGACCAGTTTTATCCTCTTTATCATATGCTTTTAGCTGTAAGAAAGTCAGTTGACCAATAATTTCAGTTGGCAATACAGCCTGAAGTGCAACAGTTAATTCATTTTCATCTTCAACATTAAGATAAAAACCTTCCTCTAAACTTAGGCCAAAACCAAAATCTAAATCCCAATCAAACTGAAGGCCAATCCCTCCATTCGCTTCAATTCCTAAACCTGGAATACCAAAATCGAAATCTATTTCTGTCCCGATGCCTGCGATTCCACCAATAGACATATCCCACTGAACATAATCACTGTCATCCGTAGTCAATCGAATATAGTCACTGACATTATGACCATCTGATAAATTAGCTGCCTGGGTATTCTTAATATCTCCACCCAGTAACGCATCAAGTGGTTTTAGTAACTGCATGCCATCAGGGCCTAGCAAGTTAAACAATACTTTGGAAATTTTATTTAACTCGGCATCAGTAAAATTATCAGCCATGTCTTTACTGGTTTCGACAAAGTTTTTAAAGTCTGTAAAGAAACCATCACGGAAATCCTGAATAAAATCTGCACCTTTAGATAATTGATCACCGATAAAAGGCAATTCAAAACTGAATATTTCACCATCCATTATGTCCTGTAAACCACCCAGGAATAAATCAATACCATCTACTGCTAATAAAATACTGTCAAAAAGCCCAAGTGAATCAAAAATATTAAGATCAAAGTCTGGTATTACTAATGAATCTAAAGGATTAAAAGTTTCCCAATTCACATTTCCAACTTGCAAAGTAAAGTCACCTTGATAAGCAGAATCTATGGGCGCATAGGTTGGCAATTTCATATCAAAATCACCTTCTATCTCATAGGCTATTTGAGTAGTAAAATCTAGGTCTTCCAGTTTAATGCGTAAATTACCAATATCATCATTTGGACCTGCATCAACAAAACCATCTTTATCAAGATCTAAGCCAGCTATAAATAAGCCATTTGCGCGAACATAAGCCGCGTTATCATCCGGATCTTCCTTAATAAACAGTCCAAGTGGCCCCAAAGCCGCTCGAAATTCAAGATTTTCAGCTGCTGCATTGATATTACCAAATAATTGAGTCGTATTATATAAATAGACATCTCCAGGTTTAGCCAGATCAATACCTAAGTCTAACGTAGCACTTATTCCCCCATCAATACCTACATCAGCAGCACCGCCAAAATCGAGCTCGCCTAGTACTGGAATAGAAATACCAGGTATCGATAAACTGGATTGTTCCGCATACACTTTCTCTAAATTTAGAGATATTTTCAAATAATCCCCTTCAATACCAAAATCAGGTAATAATGCAATCGCGTCACTGCTTGAAGGCAACCCGAAAGCTGCTTTAAGTCTTAACTCTAATTCCTGTAAAGCACTTGCCGGATTGGCTTGAAATTCACTGATTGTTGCATCCAGTTTATCCGCAAAATCCAATGCGTCATTAACACTAAAGTTTAATAAAGGAATTTCCTGATTAAGGAACTCAAATTGTTCAAACTGACCAAGGAAGTCTGATAAGGCAATTAAGGCATCGATAATTGCGCTTAAGTTAAATTCCGGTACTTGGAAATTTCCTAATTCGCCCAAATCATCAAAATTAAAACCGATATCAGGGACAAGATCTGCAACTTGATCCGCAATACCAAAAGCATCTAAATTGAATCCAAGTGCTGACCCAAACCATCCCCTAGCATTTGCTATTACAAAGTTTTCAATATCAAATCCTTCAAGTGCAGTCAGAACTAATTGAAAACCATCACCAACATTGACAATCCCAGCATTAATTAATGCTGGGATTCCAGCACTTATTTCAGACAAAGCAGCTTGGATTTTTGCATTTAAAGCCAGTTGTAACTCATCAATCGAGCTTATAGCAATATCAGATAAGTCAATATTTAAAGTATGCTCACCAAACCCAGGAATAGTTAATTTAATATCAAAACTATCAGCTGAGCCAAAGTTTAAATTAGGAAAATCAGGTAATGAAAAATTCTGACTCAATGTAGAGGCCGCAAATGGATTACCAAAATCTTCTACATTAATACTTAATTTAGGCAGGTTATTCGAGTCAAGATTAATTAAGTCTCCCATCTCTGGTTCGACGGTAAGTTTTAGTTCAATATCACCACTGCCAGCAAATACTGGTGTCTGAAAAATTGCACTAGGGTTTGATAAATTCTGTATTAATTCACGTAGGGTAACTTTGCCACCCAGTTCACCTGAAACGGGATCTTTAAGACCGGCCTCAAGGCCAACATCAAGCGTACCACCGCCATCAAGCTTAATCGTAACAAATTCACCAAATACAGCTGAAGCATGAATCCCTTCAGCAACAGACGGATCCAAGTCAGGTATATCTTCCGAAGTTATTAATAGATCGGCCGCAATAATAACGTCTTCAAGGTACAATCGATCGATGAAAGATACTCCAGCAATTTGCCCCCCCTTAATAATGCCATAGCCATCCTCGGCATCAATATCATCATCTCCATCAATATCTTCAATACCTTCAGTACCAACAATTCCTAGATCAAAAGCTGCTTTAGAACCATTAACCGGCATTACAATAAACAATTTCGCTTCTTGGTTAGGATTTGAAGAAATAGTCTTATCAATTAAAATCAGTCCTGATTGTTGCTCATTTATCTTCACCTCAACCTGATCAGATGTCTGACTTTCTATCATACTAATCACATCACCAATGTTTGAAGCACCATCTAGCGATACATAATGGATGTCATCACCATAATGAGTTGTTATTTGCAAATCATACTTGTTAGATAATATCTTTCCATCAAGTGTCGTTTCATTAGTTAAGCCGAGTAATGTTTTAACAACACCCACTGTATCGTCTACAAACCCACTACCTACATCAATTTTAAAATTTTTAATTTCGAACGATGTTACATCTGTAGCCGCATTAAATAAAAGTTTACCACCCGAACTTTCGATGTAAATTTCACTTGTTGCAAAGTCAATAGACCCTTTACTAGGGTCTCCTTCATTAACGGGGTGTTGTTTCACGGTATTTTGTAGGGCAACAATACCATTGTCTAAATCTTGCGTTCTTAATGCTTTATTTAGATCAGAGACCAAATCAAAAACTGAATTATTACTCGATAGATCGATGCCTGTGTAGTTATCAGGGCCATTATCGTAGCCCGTAAGGAATACCGTTTTGGTCTTGGTAGTATCATCATCAAGAATAACTTCTAAATCAAAACTTACATCCTGTCCAAAACGCCCAGTAGAAAAACGTAGCTCTTTAGAAGCGACAACCCCTTTGTTATCCGTATTGACCGCAGCACTTGTTCCAGAAGTAAAGGCTAGCTCCTGAATAGCGGGGCTAGCAGTATCCACAGTCACTGTAAACCCTGTTACTTCAGCATCGCTTGCAAATAATTTGATCTTGGAACCATCAAGAAATGCAAAAAGACGATGACCAATTCCTGCTCTAAATAATGCATCATTTACATCGGAGACTAAACGTTGATGTTTTTCAGCAATTGATAATCCATCCGAATTATTATCAGCCGTGGCACGTTGTAGTACACTAACATCATACTCTTTAGTATCGGATGTAGCATTGATTAAGGTAGTGACCGCTACCCTGAATTCAGCTGCTTTGCTGTCATCTTCCAAGTTCTCTACCAATTGACCACTATCGGGTAAATGACTGCTTAAGATCAAAGACTGGTTTTGTGCTGTTTGTCCAACACCCAGCCCCAATTCACGTACCGCCGAGTCAGTGCTACTGGCTTCTATCCGAAAATTTGTAGCCGCATCATTAGCCGTTAACAATAGTCGTGAGTCTACGACACTTGCAGTGATACCTAACCCTAGGTCAGTAAATACCGTGCTAATATCCCCAGCTAAATCCGCTTCGCTGATATTATCTAAAGTGTCAGTTTTAGTAATAGTAACATCGGTAGTCGTATCAGCAATAATAACTTTAAAGTGTGCATCGCTACTTAAAATCCAGGTTGTTCCTGGTACAAGCTCGGCAGCAAACAAACTATCACTGGTTTTAATATCTATGCGCTCTCCAGTAGGCAGAGGATCTATAGCTGTCGCTTCTGTTAAAAGTGTATTGGTATCATGTGTTTTGGTCTCACCCAGACTAACACCTACTATCAAACTTAAATCTGCATCCGCTTGCAGACGTAAAGTTGTATCACTCTCCAGGTCAGCAAGTGGTGATAAATCAAGATCAAATTGGATAGGGACTTCTTTAGAATACGAAAGCATATCTTCTGGTAATGCAAATTCAAAATATAACTCTTCTGTAACTGAGTTATATTTTAAGTTCAAACCAAAAATATCATTTAAACGCACTGCCAGGTCTTGTGCAGAAATAAACGTGGCTTGGTTATTGCCAAATAATAATTTTGCACCTGCCGTGCCTAGCTCTACATTATCTTCAGCATCTGCTTGACGAACCTTCACCTCATAGTTTTCATCCTTTATATTAATAATGAAACTAGCATCACCATTTTGCAAATTATAATTAGATACAGCCGATGAAAAATCAAGTTCTACTAAACCATTCCTTAATACGGATTCAATGTCCCCAGAAAGACCTAAATCATTAACATTACCTGTTACACTGAATTCATTAAGGAAAAGATCTTCGGCTACCAGTGTGATTTTTGCCCCATCTCGGCTTTCAGCACGAATACGACCGCTTAAACCAGCTGCCGCTAGAGATTTATTAATATCAACAATCAATTGATCGTTACTATCAACATCTGATTCTCCATCATCAAACAGCATATAATCTGCAAAAGATTCTTGTAAAGCAAGTACGTCACCTATATTGGCATCGGTAAAGGGAATATCAAGGTCTGCAAAACGAGAGTCACTAACATTTTCCAGCATACTGGAAATTTGTCCTAACAGGCTGGCAAAACCAGCTGCATCCATATTGTTAAAATTACTTGTATTAAGATTAACATCAGGTGTAAAGGAATCAAAATTGACCCAAAAACTATTAGGGTCAAAAATATCATCAGCCCCAAAAGTGACCTCGCCTATAGCGCCAGAAGTAACGCCCTCAATACCGCCTAGAATTTCTAAGGGTAAAGTTCCTGCTAATGTGCCCTGAGCAGTCACAGTAAGACCTGTGACCGCATCAAGTAATTCCGTAAATGTAATTCTGTTTAGACCATCGCTATTATCAGGATCATTAATCGTCACTGTCACATCAGTGTCTAAATCGAATGTTCCATTTTCAACGCCCAACCCCATGAAACCAAGGGTAGCACCAATATTTAACATATCGGTAAAGACATCCGCGCTTAATAAAATCTGATCTGCTTTAATGTAAAACCTGTCCAGTCCTTCAAGACTTTCATCTATAGAAAGGTCGATTCCCCATTTAAATTTTGGTAATGCATCGGCTAAAATATCTGGAAGCGAAGTAACCGTAGCATCAACAAAAGCAATTGCCCCCTCAAGATCAACAGATCCATCCAATTTAAGGCCCAGAGCCGCCGCTTGCTCACCTAAACTCAGCCTAATATCATCTATAGAAATTAGTTTTCTGAAATCGACATCAAACTCCAGGACAGGTGCCAAAGGACTTAGAGAGCCACCCATTTTATCTTCTAATACATCAAATAACTCACCATATGTTGGAGTTAGATCCTCTTCAAAATATTTAACGACAGGGTCTTGAATATCCTGTTTAAGGTTGCGGGATAGGCCGATAATTTCCGCCATTGACTGATTAAAAATAGGCAATACCACATTAAGCGGCGGTGTATTTTCAATACCTATGGTAAAGTCAACCAATGCTTGCAACCCTTGAAGAATCAAATTCTCCATAAATTCAGAAATAGGTATTACAAGATCAGCCTTATCTGGATATTCAGGGCCAAATGGTGTTGCAAAGGTAGGTAATGAGTTTGCTGTAATTGTCCCATCAGTATTAGGGTCTGACGAAGTTAGGTCGCCTAAAGTCGGAAATTCGACTATGCCAATTTCAACACGACGATTAATTTCCGATGCATACCCCTGCTTCTTATCACCTTGAGCGTCATAACCACTAGGGTCAATGGTTTGAGACTCACCAAACCAGTCGACAAAAAGCTGCGACTCTTTAACGCCTTTATTCAACAAAAAATCAGATACTGCTGTCGCCCTATCCTCTGAAAGCTCTAGATTGTCAAAATCTGACCCAACTGAGTCAGTGTGTCCACTAATATAAACACTACGCAAAGGGTTGGCTAATAAAAACTCTGCATATTCATCCAGAACGGCTTCATCCAGCCAATCTAGACTGGATTCATTAGTTTCATAATTAAAAGTGTTTTCTTCAACTGGATTATTCCAATCATCAAATAATTCCCTGAACACAGGACGTAAAATTTCACTTTCCCACAAAGGGTCGTTACCGTACCCCGTTACATAAGCTAAATTTACCCAAGCACCTGAAGCGCCCATTTCTTCATAACCATCCCCTGTTACATCAGCCAAAGTCTCAGGATCACGTAAATTCCAAACTATTTCATCTGATCCATCTAAAACCTTAACAAATCGTACAGGCCCAGCAATAACATGGCCATCAGCGCCAGCATTGACCAACTCAACAAGCAATTTTTCCTTATCAGCTAGCTCAATCCCAGCCAAGGGGTTATTCCTATCTGTTAAATCATCAAACACTAACTCATTAACAACAATTGGGCTATCTGGCGTACCTGGAGTAAGTTGTTGATTAACCTGAACACTAAATACAAGCTCTCTATTATCTAAAGCATTTATACGGTAAATATTGTAGGTAGCATTAGTAGCTGGGGTAAGGGGTTCATTTCGAGAACCAGGATGGGTTAAATGAGGTAACTCCTGGTTAACATTGCTTAACCATGTCACTTGTACTTTATACTCACCTTCCGTTGCAACAGTTGTCTCTTCGGAAGTCCATTCCACAGTGCTTAGGTTTTCTATATCTGAATTAACACGAAATAGGCCATTAATAGTAGATACATTATTTGATCGCCAACCGTAGTCAGCATCAATTAGCTTCAACCAGGGATTGGAGTCTAAAAGAATAGGATCACCATTTTGATCCGTAATCACATTACCATCAACATCCCGCGCCACTACACCTGGTAGGGTTGAAGTCAAGATGTTACCTCCATGATCACCATTTAAATTCAATAAAGAGAAATCATAACTTGCAATTATATTTGGATCGGACTCAAGTGCTGTTAAATTGTCTGACATTAATGCACTTAACTGACCTACATGCTCTATCGAATTATATATATCAAGAGGCTCTTCTTCCGTAAGCAACAGCATTTTGCTTAATTGCACCGTATTTTTATAAGTGCTGAAAACATCCTTGTCAAACACAACATCATCACCTAATCGACCCGTTGGATCTTCATAGAAGGTCACTGGGTATGAAAAGGCATCTAAATCTCCAGGTATCTCTTCATGATGAGCATCATCAGGTATTCCCATTATGGCATCTAATTTTGCATGATCTCCTGGTGCAAAAATAGGAATTGTTGTTTCCTCGCCTAACAAATCAATATCTATTGTTGCTAGATCCATTTTACTATTGAGGTCTTTTAGAAATTCATAAACTTCGACATCAAAACCAAACCGTTCTCTTATTTGCTCTCTAAAAAATTCATTTATTACTTCCTTGATATCGTGTGCAGCTACTAATAGTGGGTTGAATGCAAACTTCATTGGCCCAATAACAGTATCTTCCAACAGATTTCCTAAATCTTGCAATGCATAACGAATGATACCTGCACCATCGGGCAAACCAAGCATGGACAATAGGTGTTTATTGATAAACGAGTCTTTACTCGAACCATCATGATTAGGGTCATCCAACTCATTGAACAAAATATCCAGCAGTCCAACTTCAGCTTCTTTTGAGGCTCGCAATTCGTTTTGCACAGTGTCTTCACCATATGGTGCGCCAACTTCATTTTGGACATAACGGCGCGCTTCAGGGTCAAACAAAGCTTTTGTTGAGGCTAAACCCAATTCAGGCCATTGTCGAAGACCGACTTCTATATCTTTTACCCAGTTTTCTAAATAAGTTGCCAACAAATCAGTTACAACTTCTTCAGCCAAATTTAAACCGTTTACAATGGTCTCGATGATATCCGGTAAAAGCCCACCAAAATGATCTGTAATATCATCAGGTATTACATCAACCCCTCTTAATTCAGCAGCGGCTTGTTCTGCCCAGTCGCGCGTATTAAGAAAGAAATCAATTAATAGACCTCGCTCCCCCCAAACGACTAGTTGCTCATCACCTGTGCTCGAATCAGCAACTAAATTCTGGTCAACAGTTAAAGCTGTAGCCGTAACGTTGGCTACCCGATAATAAATACCTTTGTTGTTTTCAAAGCCATAAGCGGCAAATATCTGCCCCTGAGCAAAGCCATCATCTATAAAACTTCCCTCAATTCTTTCAAATCTATTATTTGTAGCATCAACAGTAATATCCGTTTTCTCAGTAAATGGTATATGGACTACTACATTGTTATTGCCATTGCCCACTACGTCACTGGTAGCAAGAGCATTATATGTATCATCCAAGGTAAGTTTATGTTTTTCAACATCCTGAACAAGGTATTCACCATCATTATCACCCATTCCCGATAACTTAATTTTTTGTCCAACTTTGAAACCATAATCATCAAAGCCTTCTTCCGTATTGGAATTCCATAAAAAATGTTCACTAGAATCTATGCGAGCTTCAATTTTTTCAAACCCGGTATGGGCAAGCAGAGTAGGGTCATTTGGGTAGGGTTTAATCAGTGTTTCGTAAATAAAGCGTATTGGTGCATCAAAAGGAATATGTGGAGAACTATCATCACTAACATCACCATTAGCTAATTGTGTACGATCAGGGTTATGGTCATAACCTGGTGTAGCATCCGCTACATAAGCTTCAACCATGGTATGTCTAACAGCATTTGCAAGTTCACGTTGATCATTAAGTAATGAGCCAAGAATATCACCAACACCAGGAAAAACACCGCCACTAAATTCATTAACTAAAGTATGCATCCATTGGTCACCAGCAGTATGCACAAGAAAACCATAAGACCATGCTAATATTTGTGATTTTTCTTCATCGGTAAAAGTCGAATCATCTTGAGCTTGCCAAGCCATATCAAGAATACGTGCTAACCAAATACCTGTATCAACCGAGTGAGTTACTGACTGCCCCATGACCAAGTCAGGGAATCCATCAGGGCCAATGGTGCCTGCATAATAGTAAGATTCATAATCTTCAAGTGCCTGAACAATTTCTGGGTGCACCGTATATTTAACACCATTAATGGTGATTTTTCCGTACCCATCCCCATTTGAATCTAACAAATCATCTCTGACTTCTTTCGCAGTTTCTACATGTGTATAAGGCTTCCATGCAACCTCTGCAAAAGGATCCGTTTGATCAGAAATATCATGTTCATGCTCTAGCCCTAGTAAATGTCCTGCCTCATGCGCAACAAAGTTAGCAAGTTGAAAGCCAAATTGTTCGGCAGTCAAAGTTGATGAGTGTATATTGTCAGTAAAAATAAAAGCGATATCATTTAAATCAGCATTGGCTAAATCAATTTTTTCCGATACCCCAATGTAAGTACCGTATTCTGAAAACTCATCACTATTATTCGTTATATAGATTGTTGAATAATCACCTGTCAGAGGTTGCTGATCCGTAAAATCAAAACTCAAATCAGAGAAAATATCATCAAGCGCATCAATGGTTTCTTTAATAATTTCAGCTTCTTGCCCATTGGCTTTAAACTCATCAACTGAAATATCTTCAATGCTAATAGGTCCTTGATAGTCAACATTTTCAGCACCATCAAAGTCCAAAAAGAATAACTGTTGAATTAAATCATCAGAGAAAGAAAGGTCAGTAGAGCCATAATATTCAGATCCCACCATATCACTTTCTTGTGTGCTTGAAAGCAAGTCATCATTGCTGACTTCGCTAATAAATGAAGCTAAACCAGAATAATCACTTGCATGTAAAGTACTCTCATTAACATTATCTTTTACTTTAATTATTTCAAAACCCTTTAAATCAAATACCTTTCCACCAGTTATTTCAATTGAGGTATCTAATTCATTACTGCTTAGAGTAATATCATTATTTTCAATAGCCGTAATTAATGTGTCGTTGCCAAGACCATTAAAAGTAATGGCTTCACCTAAGCCTAGTGTTTCAATATCTAACCGCAGGCTATCATCATTTGCAGAGCCTTCAATTTGAATGGTCGGTTGAGATTCTGATAAGTCACGAACAGCAGAAGAAACTAAATAACCTTCGTGTGTTGATTCTAATTCCTGATTAATTAACTGATATGCGTCTAAGCCGTCATCGTAACGTAATGTTAAATCATTTATATCAAGACCAAATGCTAAGTCTGATGACAACATAACTCGTGGTTCCAACGTTTCCAATACTGGCGCTTTACGCTTTTGATGGTTTTTTTTACTGGTAAGAGGTGATCGAATAACTGAAAATGCTTTGGACCACCACCTCGATTTCTTTAGAAATGGTGGTTGGTTTTTACTTTCTACAACTTCAGCTAATTTTTTTTCTTGGCTAAATGGATAAGACATCTGACTACCCCCCGTAAAAAAACATAAAAAACATAAAAAACAATTACGTTATCTATGAACAATTAATGAGGCAACCCAGCTGTCTTAGAAGACCCTTGGCTTTCCGTCCCTACTTTTCAGTAGGTATGGCTTTACACATTAATGATGTTAAAACTATATTTCTAACAATCCTTTATTCTGCAAAAAGCTTTTAATGTGATCTCCATCACAATAAAAGTGAGACCTAGTTCAAAAATACTCTTGTTTACCTATATATGCAAGGATTACATCTACCACCTCCCCTCAGTTTCTATAAGCTACTTAAACAATATAAGCTATGTTGTTGTAAACAAAAGTTAATTAGTTATTTAGTCCTGCAATACATTAATATGGACTAATGGACTTCTCTGCGGTTATTTGTAATAAAATACCGACAAATATTGAAACTTGAAAATTCTGCTAGTATTCCTTAAAGGCTTTTATAAAAAATTTAACATGGCTATTAACTTATTGCAGGTTGAGCATAGCTCATTAATCCCTCTATTCTCTGAATAGCTGTATCCAAAGGGAAAAGGAGTATAGAATATTCTTTTATCCTTTGATATATAAGATAAAAGAGCCATTTAAAATCTCCTAACCAAACCCTCTCCAGCAAGAGAGGGCTTAAGAACTGTCTCTTGCCTATTTCGATTAACTTTAAAACTAAATTTATAGTTTGTTAATAGCATAAAATTTAATTTAGCTAGTTTTTTTCTTGCTGTTATTTATAATGAAAATGTTCATAATTATTTGAATGCTCAACCAACACTGCCTCCAACGCAAAAATGCATAAACAAAAACTACATACTCTTATAAACCTTTTGTTTTTGCTTTGTTTTATAAACTCAGTAGAATCTGCGGAAAAAGATGTTGAAATTAGTCTAAGCGTTGAAGCTCATAAATGGACAGGTATTCGTCTAAAAAATATTAATAAAGGAACTCAGCTGGCAACACAAATGACTATTGATGGAGAGGTTGAAGTTTATCTTTTAAACTCCACTCAATACAGCCAGTTTCCGCACTTGAATAACTCAGCCTTATTCCACTCTAAAGTTTCAAAAGATCTAGATTTTAGTTTGATCATACCGACAACTGATCATTACATTATGGTTGTCGACAACCGAAAAAATGCACATAAACGCTCTTTTTCTTTCCATTTCAAGGCTTCTTTAGATATTAAACCCAAACAAAAAATAAATCTTAAAAAGCAATTAAAAGTAAAAAAAATTAACCAACAGTTATCATTATTTTCCAAGGCTTTACAAAATGTTTTTATTTTTGAAGATATAGATATTCAACTGGTTAAATGCGGTAAATCTAATGCGTATAGTACCGACTCAAGTATTTTTCTTTGTGTGGAATTCATTCAGACTTTAAGCAAAAAATTATCAGATAAAGAGCAAATACAACAAATATTGCTATTTACTTTAATGCATGAAATTGGCCACATATTGTTAAAAAAATGGGATTATCCTTTTAGCGATAATGAAGCAGTCATTGATGAATTTGCCACCGTAGTGCTAGTCATGTTTAATCATCGTAAGGCTGCTCAAGCACAAGCCGAATATTTTTCCTCGGTACCTGCTGATCAAGAAATATCAGCCAGTATTAATAAAGACACTCGTCACCCTTTATCCATACAAAGGTCAAGAAATATTAAGCGCTGGTTAAGTTCTACTGATACAGTAAACAAATGGCAAAAACTACTTATCCCATTTATGCAAACTGGTTTTTTACAAATTTTAGCTAATAAATCTGCAGTATGGATAGACAATGAACTCGTTCAAATTGAACTAAAAAGTCGCTAATTTTTTGTTGAAATGTGAAAGTGTTAAAAGCAATTACTTGCTACTTATAGCCTGTTGGAAAACAGGCGTCATGACTAAACTTTATAAAGAAAGGCTGGTTTTACATTTCCAATGCTGGCCTGTTAAAATTCCCCCTGCTAGTTTGTACTACCATCAGAATACAGAAGGGATGTTGATTGAAACTTATCTAAAGTATTCTTCAAACTCAATATTTTCAGCCCCATTAAGAACCATAAAGTGCTTACCCCTGGCTCTGGAAATAAGGGTAACACCTGATTGTTTAGCCATATCCAGTCCCATTTGGGTGGCACCAGAGCGGGAAAGTAAAATGGGAATTCCCATCTGAGCTACTTTTATTACCATTTCTGAGGTTAATCTGCCCGTGGTATAAAAAATCTTATCTTTACCTGAAATTTGATTTAACCACATATAACCCGCTATAGAATCAACGGCATTGTGCCTACCTACATCTTCAACAAAGAAATCAATATGGCTTCCTGTACATAAAGCACAACCATGCACAGCACCCGCTTTTTTATACACTTCATTATGGTGTTTTAATGAATTAAGCAGATCATACAAAACGGATTGCTTAATCGATAACTCAGGCACCTGAATATCGTTTAACTTATCCATTAAACGACCAAAAACAGTTCCCTGCCCACAACCCGTTGTGACTGTTCTCTGCTCCATTTGTTTAGAGAAGTCCGATGTTTGATGATTTGTAACCACTGCTACGGCTTCTGTTTCCCAATCAACCTGAACAACTTTAAGCTCTGTTATGCTTTCGAAAAAGCCCTGGTTTTTTAAATAACCTAAAGTTAATAATTCTGGATGTGTTCCCATGGTCATTAAAGTGACAATTTCTTGCTTGTCTACATACAGCGTTAGGGCTCTTTCCCCTACCAGTTCGATTTTCCTTTCATTGCCCAGCTCATCAATTCCTATCGCAGTTTTAGAAAAAGCCAACCCTGCATTAGTCATTTCAGGTTTTGAATAATCAGTCATCCTTGTTTTTTCTCCAATGTATTTAATTCAGACAAGGTGTTGATATTCAAAAAAACTTCAGCATTTTGACTAAAATCGACTTTAAACAGTTTATGTTGCTGTAACCATAAATCAATTTTACGGTCCCCCTGTAGCAAATATTGATTTAAACTGTTTTGCAAAGATGTTTTTAATACTAAAAATACGGGATGAATTCTTTCGCCGTCAAAAGCAACGGCAATATCAGCATTATTCTGTGTAAAAGCAGCAAGTAATTTATTTAGATGTTCTGCTTTAATTAAGGGTGAGTCGCATGGCATAACACAGAGTGTGTCTGTTTTTGCATATAACATAGCAGAAAATATTCCAGCCAGTGGACCGTCAAATGAATCTGTCTGATCTGAAATGACCTCACAGCCGAAGCTTTTATATTCTGAAATATTTCGATTAGCATTGATTAAAACGGTTGATGCAACTTGTGTCATCGCATCCACTGCATAACTGACCATGGGTCTGTTATCATATTCAATTAAACCTTTATCCTGTTTATTCATTCGACGTGCCAAACCACCCGCTAACACGACACCTGTCACTTCGTCTTGATCATTCATACTGCTAAGTTATCTTTTTTATGTTGATTCGATTACTGTGTATTACAATTTTACTCTTTATTTCAGCTTGTGCATCTCAATCGCCCTCTATTGAGAGTAAAACCATCCATTTTTACCAGGCTGAAACCTTAAAACCTTATGATGAGGTATTGGCAGAACTGGAAATTGCAATTGCTGAACATAATTTTCGAATTACCGGGCACAGCCGAGTAGGTAAGGTCATTCGGGATAGAGGTACTAAAGACTTTCCAAATTATGACACCCTACAGTTTTGCAATTTAACCCATGCTAAAACTTTATTATTAATGTCACCCCATGCTGTTAGCTATATGCCCTGTAATATTGTAACCTATGAGTTTGAAGGTAAAATTATCGTTAAAACACACTTATTAGCAACAGACACTGACAATAAAGCTTTAAATGATTTTTCTAAAAAAATGAACGAAATGCTAAAACAAATTGTCGATTTTGCTGTTGAAGAATAAGGGAGCTGGAAACTAAGCCCTACTCTAAGCAATTCTTTCTTTTCCATTTATTATAGGAATGACTCACTACATGAACAAAAAACTAATTTTATCCATAGGCCTATCTATTTTTATCACTGGCTGTGCCACTGCTCCAGAGAAGAGCGAAGACATCATCGTAAAAAATGACTACCCTACTCGTGACCGTGTTGAATATGTGTTTAATTGTATTGCCAAGCATGGAGGCTTAAGTGGAAGCAAAGCCTATATCAATCAATATGCCTGTGGCTGTAAGATTGATAAAATTGCTGAAAAATTAACGTTTGAAGAGTATGAAGGGGCAAGAACCTTTGCTTATTTGAAGAAAACCCCAGGGGAAAATGGTGGCGTTTTTCGTGACCCGCAACAATCAAAGGATTTAAGAACACTTCTTAAAGAAGCTGATGCGTTTGCTGAATCACAATGTTTTGTGATGTGATTTTTTAAGCCAACTAAAACAAAAAAAGGGTTTATATTATTTTAATATAAACCCTTTCAAGTGCGAGGTGTTATTAGCACCTTGCTTTAACTAATATAATACAACTATTAATTAAATTCGTCGTATCTAACTTTAATAGCTTTAAAAACTTCAAAAGATTTAGCCATCAATTCTACTACTTCAGCCTGGTCTTTACCTTTTTTGTAAGCTAAACGCGCTTTACCTAGTTTACCTAGTGCTTTTTCACGTAGCATATAAGTTGTAGTACTTTCAATAGTTTTAGCTCTTTGTTTTACAGTTTTGAACAAAGCCATCATTTCTACTTTTTCCAATTCACCAGCTTTAACTTCTTTTAGTGCTTGTGCAGCCAATTCAATAGTTTCATTGATTGCTATTACTGTAGCTTCTGGAGAGGCATTTTCAATTTTACCTTTTGGTTTTGCTATTGCAGTTGGAGCTGCTGCTAGCATTGCAACGCTTACAAATAAAGCTAAAGTTAGTTTTTTTAAAACCATAATAAATATTTCCTCGTTAAATGATTATTATCTAATTATGCATATTATAAAGTGTACGCATGCCGAGATTTTAACACAAAGCAAAATAATTTATTTAAAAACTAATGACTTAAATTGTATATGGTTATTATGGATTGACTTGATAACTGCTAGTATATTGCTTACCTTTGGTACAAACAGAACGGTTTGTAGGCGACTCACATGAAACATCACTAAACTCGGCTTTTAAAACACCCGCTTTATTTGGTATAAAATAAAATCTAAAATTGGGGTCGGCACTGATGGCAATATCAATTTTAGCCGTTAAAACAGGCTTACCATCAAATGTGATTTTTAACTGATCAACAAAATGTGATTTTTTAACAAATCGCGTAACCTGATCCATTTGCATGCCAGTAATATTAGGGTGACTGATCAGCAGCTGCGATTGTAATGGCTCACCTACTTTATTATTTTTATTCAATTTAAACTTTACCTTCCCCAGCCGCTTCATAGCCGCATCTAAATCAGCCCCTATAGGTGCTGAGCAACCACCACTGGCCTTAACAAATTTCTTCGTCATAAATAACTGACCATCATTCATTTCAGCTATAGCCCTAATATAACTATAGCTATTAAAACGAACTCTCATGGCTAAATCCGCTTTACCTGTTTCAGGGGTAAAACCAAACTCACCAACAAATGGGAAAGGGTTTTTATCAATTAAAATAATAATTTTTTTAATATAAACGTCTTTTGTTTGCTTGATTTTACTGATAATTTTGATGGGGACTAGTGCGGGATCTTCAGCTCTATAGGGTGCATTAATCTCAATAATATCATTGGATTCTTTTATGGTTTTCCCTGAAAAGTACTGATTTTTAAGTACATTATTCCATTGAGTTTCATCTTTGGCAGCAGATGCTAATAGCGGTAGCATTAATAAAGCAAAGACCCACAGTTTGATTATTATATTTTTCATAGTGTTCTAAATTGTTATATTTTCAAGTCGTAGTGTTAAGGTAGGGTGGGCAGTGCCCACCCTACAAACCTTTTATTTTTAATCTTCCCATTCCAATTCAGCAAAAGCCGTAGTGACATTTCTTTTATGAAACTGATCAAACAACTTCCATTTTTTTCTTTCTGAATAGCCAACCTGTTTAATCGCTTGTTCAATAAATTGACCATCAGCAATCATTTTACGTATATCGGTCAACAATAATTGTAAATAGCGCTTTTCTGGCTGCATCCCTTTAGGCCAGTCTGTTACAACAGGCCCGTGTCCAGGAATAACAAATTGATAGTCCAGTTTTTCCAGCCGTTTAAGCTCACTTAACCAGCCTTTTAAACTGCCATCAATCACAGGCAAATGCTCTATAAATAATAAATCAGACATCCATAGTGTATTGCTATTAAGATCAAATACGCTTAAATCATTATCCGTATGTGCCGTTGGGTGTGCAGTTAAAATCAATTTTCTGCCGCCTAGATCAAGGGTCATTGTTCCACTGACCTCTGTGTCAGGGGCAATAATATTGTTGGCCGTTAATATCACGTCTAATTGTTCATCCGCTTTATCGATATAATAAGCCCCTCGTGTTGCCATGGCTCTGGCTAATTTATTATGCCCAATAAATTTTACCCCTGGCTGTTTAAAAGCAATATTGCCATAAATATGATCAGGGTGTACATGGGTATTAATTACATAACAAACGGGTTTACGGGTCGTGCGTTCAATAGCCTTTTTTAAGGCATAACCCTGCTTAGGATTACCGCCGGTATCAATAACAGCAACACAGTCATTGCCGACAATAAAACCTATATTTGCAATCGCTCCATGATTGGTTTTATTAGGTAATTCATGTTTGCCAAAATGCACATAGATACCTGAAGTGACTTCCTTAACAGATAATGCACTAGCCAGTTGTGTTATTAAACTGAGTAATAATATAAATACAATTTTCAAAACGATTCCTTATTGTTAAGTTAAGCATAGGCCGATAAATGCCTTAGCAACTCGGGATTGGATCACCGCTTTAGGTGCAATAATATTTAAATGCCAGATCAGTCCATGAGGGGGATTAATACGTCTTGCAACCAGCCCTTCCCTTTCATTTCGCAAGGCCTGAGATGAGGAAAAACCAATGCCTAGCCCTGCTCTGACAGATTCTTTAACCCCTGAAACGCCTGTCACTTCAATATGCACTGGAGCAATAATACCCGCTTCAAGCAAGGCTTTTTCAACAGCCTGTCTGGCACCTGAACCTTCTTCTCGCCAGATAACCTGATGATCTTTAAAGACAGATAAAGGAACGCATTCGGGGTATTGTTTTGCCAACTCATGATCCGATGGTAATACCAGTACAATTTCATCTTCCTGCCAAGGGATAACTTTATAATTAGCTGGCAAATCTTTTTTATCCACAGGCCCTTCTACAAAACCTATATCAAAATCAGACATTTTTTCTATAATTTCCGCCGTATCCCCTGTTTCCATAGAGACTTGAGCACCTGGATGCTCAGTTTGTAATTGCACCACTAATTGGGGCAAATAATAACTGGCAATAGTCATGGTCGAGACTATGCGTAACTGCCCTGCATGGACCTGCTTTAAATTACGCACATATTCAACAGCCTGTTTAAAATCCTTATCAACTCTGTTGGCACATTCAAGCAAGCCCTCGCCAGCAGGCGTTAATTCTAATTGATGACCTTTCCTTATATATAAAGGTTCACCAACAAAATTATGTAATAGCTTTAATTGGCCCGAAACTGCGGGTTGCCCTAGATGCAGAAAGTCAGCCGTTTTAGTAATACTCTTTAAACGAGCGACCACCGCAAAGGTAAGTAAATGATTTGGATTCAAAATAACTCCCGACTGTATGGCTTTGGCAGTAGTATACTAGCCTTGATAATTGAGTTTTTACATTTATATCATTAAAAATGATGAATTGATAATAAATGATGACTTGATAACTATGTATTAATTACGGTAAAGTTCCAAGAATTTTGTGACGATATGATGAAGTCAGAATCATTCGTCTGTCATTGTCATTAAGGCAATGCCTAAACTGAATAACATGAGGAAATACGTGTGGCAGTAATAAAAATATCACCTGATCAAATTAAAAGAAAAAAACGAAGTGGACCTAAAGGTCATGCAGTTGACCTAACAGCTTTAGAGCAAGTCAATGCGCTTTTAGCAGGTGAATCAAGACAAAGAGATTTGTTAATTGAACACTTACATAAAATTCAGGACGAATACCAGCATATTTCCTCTAAACATCTGGTGGCCTTAGCGCATGAGATGAATCTTTCCCCTGCCGAAGTGTTTGAAGTCGCTTCTTTCTACCATCATTTTGATGTGGTTAAAGAAGGTCAAACGCCTCCTCCCGCCCTAACCGTTCGTGTTTGTGAATCCGTTTCTTGTGAAATGGCTGGAGCACATCCATTGATTGATGCCTTAGAAAATGGCTTAAGTGATCAGGTTAGAGTTCAAAAAGTACCCTGCGTAGGGCGCTGTCAACATGCGCCTGTCGCTGTTGTTGGTCAAAACCCTATTCATCAGGCGACAGCCGAAACCGTCACCGCTGCAGTCGAAAACAATGAAATTAAAGATTCCATGACTGACTATATCAGCATGGAAGCTTACCAAGCTGATGGCGGCTATCAAAC
>ENA-OSET01000530-OSET01000530.1-sediment-metagenome-genome-assembly--contig:-NODE-530-length-42661-cov-6.060116_pt1 | contig 42661 bp, 42 predicted proteins | sample MGYA00237882_ERZ534229 | MGnify/ENA primary metagenome ERZ534229 (study PRJEB26408, sample SAMN06266212) | sediment metagenome | isolation source: Hudson Canyon methane seep mesocosm | place: USA:Hudson...
AATATGACAATGTAGTGAGCTGGTAGAAACAATGGATTATTATTTTGAGTTTTCAGGTAAAACGATTGCTACCGATAAAGCCGGTTATTTATTGGATGTACAAGACTGGCAGGAAGAATTAGCGCCTGAACTGGCGGCAACGGAAAACATTGAGTTAACCGATAATCACTGGGAAGTGGTGAAATTTGTGCGTCAGTTTTACCTAGAATTTAATACCAGCCCAGCGATGCGAGCTTTAGTTAAAGCCATGGCCAATGAATTTGGCCCTGAAAAAGGTAATAGCCGTTATTTGTTTAAATTGTTTCCAAAAGGCCCAGCCAAACAGGCAACAAAAATAGCAGGTTTACCTAAACCTGCTAAATGTTTATAACCTTTAAAAACTAACCTATTTTTTCTAACCCACCCATATAAGGCCACAATACTTCTGGCACAGTCACAGAGCCATCAGCTTGCTGATTATTCTCTAAGATGGCCACTAAAGTACGTCCTACAGCTAATCCTGAGCCATTTAGAGTATGTAATAACTCAGGCTTATCACCATGTGCACCGCGATAACGAGCTTGCATTCTACGGGCCTGGAAATCTAACATGTTTGAACAAGAAGAAATTTCACGGTAGGTATCTTGAGCGGGTAACCACACTTCTAAATCATAGGTTTTACAGGCACCGAAGCCCATATCACCGGTACATAACAACATTTTACGATATGGTAATTCTAATAACTGAAGTACTTTCTCGGCATGACCTGTTAGTTCTTCTAACGCATCAAATGAGGTTGTAGGTTCAACTAACTGCACCAATTCAACTTTTTCAAATTGATGTAAACGAATTAATCCGCGAGTATCACGACCATGTGAACCTGCTTCACTGCGAAAGCAAGGGCTAAAAGCCGTCATTTTTAGCGGTAAATCTTTAATCGAATAGATTTCGTCACGGGCAATATTGGTTAATGGTACTTCTGAAGTTGGGATAAGCGACAAGCCCTGCCCTTCTTCTGTAGCAGGTTTGGTATGGAAAGAGTCGCCTTCAAACTTAGGAAATTGACCTGTGCCTGTCATACTTTCTTGATTAACTAATAAAGGTACATTAGTTTCTTCGTAACCGTGTTCTTCGGTATGTAAGTCCAGCATAAATTGAGCAATGGCACGATTAAGGCGAGCAACTTGCCCACGCATCACCACAAAACGTGAACCCGCTAATTTTGCCCCCGCATCAAAGTCCACACCTTTACTTAAATTTGCACCTAAGTCGACATGATCTTTAATCTCAAAATTAAATTCACGAGGTGTACCCCAGCGACTGATTTCAAGGTTACCTGCTTCATCTTCACCTTGCGGTACTGAATCATCAGGTAAATTGGGAATAGATTGCGACAACGCAGTAATTTCATCTAACAATACCGACAACTCGGCTTTTGCTGAGTCTAACTCATCACCTAATTTACCCACTTCGGCCAAAAGCGGCTGAATATCTTCACCCGACGCTTTAGCTTTGCCAATAGATTTAGAACGAACATTACGTTCGTTTTGTAATTCTTGGGTGCGTACTTGTAGTGATTTACGCTTTTCTTCCAATTCAATAAAGGAATTTACGTCTAATTCAAAACCTCTTCTTTTTAATTTTTCAGCAGTCTGTTGAATATCGCCACGTAAATATTTTGGATCTAACATTTTGTTTTATCTAACCTTTAACTAATTGAGTGCCTAACCATGCCGCAAATAAACAGCACAATATATTTAATGTTACGTTAAGTGCGGCTTTAAACCACAGGCCCTGTTGAAAGAGCACTAACGTGTCTACTGAGAATGTGGAAAATGTGGTGAGAGCACCAAGAAAACCAATTCCAACTGTTGTTCGCCATAGAGCCGTTTCTAAATGACCATGTTCCAGCAGAGAATACAAAAAGCCTAAGAAAAATGAACCCACAACATTGACCAGAAGTGTACCAAAAGGAAAGCCTTTGCCAAACCATTGAAGCATCAGTTGCGAAAGAAAATATCGCAAACATGCGCCTGTTGCCCCTCCTAGGGCGATAAAAATATACATGTTAGCTGTATGCATACTAACTATACCTTTGTTCTGTGCTGTGCAAATCTAGATCCTTTAAATATTTTAATTTTTCTTGGAGCTTTTTCTCTAACCCACGTGAGCTAGGTTGATAATATTGGGTATCGCGTAATTCTTCAGGAAAATAATTTTCGCCTGCTGCATAAGCATGTTCCTCATTATGGGCATAGCGGTATTCTTTACCGTACCCTAAGTCTTTCATCAGGCTAGTGGGTGCGTTTCTTAAGTGTTCTGGCACCGCACAATCAGGTGTGTCTGTTGCGTGTTTTACGGCGGCATTAAACGCCATATACACTGCATTACTTTTTGCTGTACTGGCGCAATAAAGTGTAGCTTGGGCAATCGCTCTTTCACCTTCAGATGGCCCGACACGTTGAAAAATATCCCACGCATTGAGACAAATTTGCATGGCTTTGGGATCAGCGTTACCAATGTCTTCTGTGGCTATGGCCAACAAACGTCTGGCTACATACAGAGGATCGCAGCCAGCAACTAACATTCTTGCATACCAATACAGCGCGGCGTCGGGCGCTGAACCGCGTACCGACTTATGAAAAGCTGAAATCAAGTCGTAAAATTGATCACCATTTTTATCATACTGTGCGACCTTTTCACCAACCGCTAGTTTTACCATATCTACGGTTAGGATTTTGTCTACTGAATCTGAGGGTAAAAAATCAGCGCTGAGCTCCAAATAATTTAACAAACGCCTCGCGTCACCTGCTGCCATATCAATCAGCATAGACTTAGCGTGCTCATCTAAGGTGATATCAGTCAGCCCTAGTCCACGTTCTTTGTCAGTTAATGCTTGTGTAATGACGTCACTCAGATCCTCTTCGCTTAAGCTTTTAAGCACATAAACCCTGGCTCTGGACAACAAAGCATTGTTTAGTTCAAAAGAAGGATTTTCGGTGGTAGCACCGATAAAAGTCACAGTCCCATCTTCGATGTAAGGTAAAAACGCATCTTGCTGACTTTTGTTAAAACGGTGTACTTCGTCGACAAATAAAATGGTCCGTTGTTTATGTTGGCTGGCGTAATGTTTGGCGTTATCAATCGCTTGGCGAATGTCTTTAACACCGCTGCTAACCGCTGATAATCGTTCAATATGCGCTTGGCAATGGTTGGCTACTAATTCGGCTAAAGTTGTTTTGCCTGTACCTGGCGGCCCCCATAAGATCATTGAGTGGCATTGACCACGCAATAGTGCCGCTCTTAATGGTTTATCTGGACCTATGATATGTTGCTGACCAAAATACTGTTCGATCACTTTTGGACGCATACGAGCGGCTAAAGGTGCGAATTGTGCAACCGAGTCTTGTGTGTCAGCAAAGTCAAATTCTGCGGTCATAATTATCGCTGGTCGTCCAACTCGTACCCATCAGGCTTCACAAAAATAAAGGTATCTTTGGGTAATGAATTGTTTTGTTTTATCTCAGAAAACAATAATAAACTTTTTTGTTGTTGCCCATCTACGCTTTCTAACTCAACTAAAGTGTCGCCGTTAAAAACCAAACGTAACGACTCAATCCCCCCATTTAACTCTTTCTGAGTAATGACAAATTGATTATCTGATTGACTGACTTCAAATTCTTGCCACTTACTACTGTCAGGATCCGTTAATAAAATTAAAGGGTTATTTTCAAGAGCTGAGTCTGCCCCGTAAACCACCACTTGCTCTAAAAACGGGTCAACATTCCAGATATTTGTGCCGTCAGCCAATAACACACTTTCATTCGGTTCAAACAATTCCCAATATAAATTGTTCGGTTGTTGCAACACTATTCGTCCATTGGCTTGTTGCAACACAGTGTTTTCAATATCGACCACTGTTTGCGTAAAATTGGCTTGATAGGTTTTTAATTCAGCCAACTTAACTTTCAGCTGTTGTTTTGCATCCATCTCTGTTGCTAAGGAAAATGGACTGCTCAATAAAATTGCGATAAATAAAAATAGCGTTTTGAACTGGGTAAACTTGTTCATTAATAATTACTTCTTGTAGGGTTAATCTCTAGGAGCTGCAGCGGCTAATACTTCACGATTACCATTATGCCCGGGTGAAGTTACGACGCCACTTTGTTCCATTTGTTCCACTAGTCTGGCTGCGCGATTGTAACCAATTCTGAATTTTCGCTGCACACCTGAAACGGAAGCACGTCGAGTTTCTGTGACAAAGGCTACCGCTTCATCATAAAATACGTCGTATTCTTGATCTGAGTCTTCCGGTTGTTCGCCAGGTAATAGAATTTCGGCACTGGCATCACCATTTAAGATTTCATCGATGTATTGTGGTGCACCACGTTTTTTCCAATCAGCCACAACAGCGTGCACTTCGTGATCATCAACAAATGCACCATGAATACGAGTCGGCACACCTGTACCTGGGGGTAAATACAACATGTCCCCTGCCCCTAACAAGGCTTCTGCTCCACCTTGATCGAGGATGGTCCGAGAGTCAATTTTAGAGGACACCTGAAACGCTATTCGGGTAGGAATATTAGCTTTAATCAAACCAGTAATAACATCTACAGAAGGTCTTTGTGTTGCCAACACTAAATGTATACCAGCAGCACGGGCTTTTTGTGCAATACGGGCAATCAGCTCTTCTACTTTTTTACCAACAATCATCATCATATCGGCAAATTCATCAACGATAACCACTATGGCTGGCAGTTTTTCTAGGAAAGGCGCTTCGGTTTCCATGCTTTCTTCAAACTTCCACAATGGGTCGCGAATGGGTTCACCCGCTTCAATCGCGTTAAGCACTTTGGTGTTATAACCTTTTAGGTTTCTTACCCCAAGAGCTGACATCAATTTATAGCGACGCTCCATTTCTCCCACGCACCAACGTAACGCGTTGGCTGCTTCTTTCATGTCTGTTACTACTTCTGATAATAAGTGTGGTATGCCTTCATAAACTGACAATTCCAGCATTTTAGGGTCGATCATGATCATACGCACATCTTCAGGCGTAGATTTGTATAACAGACTCAAGATCATCACGTTGACACCAACAGACTTACCCGAGCCTGTGGTACCTGCCACTAACAGATGCGGCATTTTTGCCAAATCTACGACTACAGGTTTACCTGAAATATCCGCACCTAAGACCATAGTTAATGGCGAATCAGAAGATTGGAATACGTCAGTGCTGATCACTTCGCTTAAACGCACCATGTCGCGTTTTTTATTTGGCAGCTCTAAACCGATAACAGATTTACCTGGTATAACTTCCACTACGCGCACGGATATAGCAGACATAGATCGCGCTAAATCTTTAGATAAGGTGGTAATTTTGCTGACTTTAACGCCCGGCGCTAAATCCATTTCAAAACGGGTGATAACAGGACCCGGATACACACCTACCACTCGCGCTTCAATATTAAAATCGGCGAGTTTTGTTTCAAGCAAACGAGAGACAATTTCTAACTCTTCTGGTGTTATGGGATTCTTAACTTTATCCGCCCGTTCAAGTAGGTCAAAAGACGGCATAGGCCCCTGCTCTTCATCGTTCACTTCACCTGAAATAGTTTCAGCTTCTGGCTCAACGCCTGTTATGACAGGCTCTACTTTTGGTGATTTTCTTGAAAGGCTAATTTTCTTTTTCAATTCAGAAATGGAAACAGGGCTTTTCTTTTCCTCTTCTGGTTCATCAAGAATACTTTGTGGAACGGCAGGCTCTGCTGCATAGGGTTCATCACTTGTTTGTTCAAAACTGTTACTTTGCGGTTCACTGCCCCAAAAATCATTATTAGCTGGCGCTAAAGTGGCTGGCTCAGCTTTTTTGAAAGATAGCAGAGGAATCGATGAATTTTTCAGTTTAGCCGGAGAGCGATAAATAAAACGACTGGTGAGTATCGCCAACTCACCGATTTTATCGACAATCGCCACCCACGACACACCACTTAATAAGGTAAAACCCGTACAGAAGAAACACAGAAGTAAAAGTGTTGTACCTACCATACTAAAATAGGGGATCAGTGATGAACTTAAAACATCACCCACCATACCGCCTGAAGTGTAATTATGAATATCTTCCATATTCAGGCTTAACAACCCAGTCGCCCCTAATACGAATAAAATAACGCCTATAAGTCTTAGCCCAATAGTTAAGTAATCTATCTCTAATAAGGTTTTGGTTTGTTGAAATAAGAACCAGCCTAAAAATGCGCAACAAAATGGCAAACTATAAGCAAAAGAACCAAGGGTAAAAAATAAGATATCGGCAAACCATGCGCCAATTGGCCCTACCCAGTTATTGACGTCACTTTGAAGTCCAGCTTGGCTCCATCCGGGATCGGCAGGGTGAAAAGAGGCCATAGCTAACAATAGAAAAAAAGCGAAGACACAACTGATAATCATGCCAACTTCCATAATCCTTTGAATGCCTGTGAGTCGCGCCATATAAATAGTTATCTTTTCTTAATTATTATTATGCTAGAGCTATAAGATACCAGCGCAGGCAAAAAAATCCTAGTTAGCATAGGGCTTTCGCTCGGTAATTAATCAATACTGGGGCAGTAATTTTATTTCAAGCTAATTTTCACCTGTGTTGACTCCTTTACCTCTTCCATTACTACATAAGTTCGGGATTCACTGACGCCCGGTAGACGTAATAATGTATCGCCTAATAACTTACGATAACTGGACATATCAGCCACCCTTGCTTTAAGTAAAAAATCGAAATTGCCTGAAACCAAATGACATTCTTGGATATCTTCATGCTTTCGAGCCGCAGCAGAAAATTCTTCAAATATATCAACTGATGTTTTAGTTAAGGTAATTTCTACAAAAACCAACATGCCGGCACCTAACATCGATGGGTCGACGCGAGCATGATACCCCTTAATATAACCTTGAGTTTCCAAGCGCTTAACTCTTTCTAAACAAGGGCTAGCACTTAGCCCCACTTTATTGGCAAGCTCTGCGTTAGTGACTTTTGAATTTTTTTGCAATTCAATAAGAATGTTTCTATCAATTCTATCAAGGTGTTTAGGCGTTTTTATAAGCATAGAATATTCCGACGAATGAGTAATCTACAAAATATTATACTTTTGAAAGACTAAATACCCAACAACTTACTTTAAATATTCACCTATACTTTTTTGCCTAAAATATCCCTATCGCTGGAGCAAATTATGTTAATCGGTGTACCAAAAGAAATTAAGAACCATGAATATAGAGTCGGTTTGACCCCAGCAGCGGTCAAAGAGTTTGTACATCACTCACACCAAGTATGGGTAGAAACTCAAGCAGGACATTCTATAGGCTTTACCGATGAGCAATATATTGCATCCGGTGCAGAGATAATTGACAGCGCAGAAAAAATATTTGCCAAGGCGGATATGATTGTAAAGGTCAAAGAGCCTCAGCCAAATGAATGTAAGATGTTACGTCCAGGTCAAACTTTATATACTTATCTGCATTTAGCACCCGATCCAGTACAAACTCAGTTATTAGTTGAGTCAGGCGCAACCTGTATTGCCTATGAAACTGTGACAGACAATAGAAACACCTTACCGCTTTTAGCGCCTATGAGTGAAGTGGCAGGAAGAATGTCGGTGCAAGCCGGTGCGCATTATTTAGAAAAAGCCCAAGGTGGTAGCGGTACGTTATTAGGCGGCGTACCCGGTGTAGCCCCCGGTAAAGTGTTAGTCATTGGTGGTGGTGTAGTAGGTTTGAATGCCGCTAAAATGGCAATGGGCTTAGGCGCTGATGTCACCATACTTGATCGCTCTTTAAATAGATTACGCGAATTAGATGATATCTTTGAAGGTCGTTTAGCCACCGTATTCTCAACGGCAGAAGCCATTGAATATTATTCATCTAGAGCAGACTTAGTTGTGGGTGCCGTTTTAGTCCCTGGCGCTGCCGCACCTAAATTACTCAACCGAGAACATATCAAAAATATGAAACCTGGCTCTGTGTTAGTAGACGTTGCTATAGATCAAGGTGGATGTTTTGAAACATCAAAGGCCACAACTCACCAAGATCCGGTGTATATCATTGATGACGTAGTACATTATTGTGTAGCCAATATGCCAGGTGGTGTGGCCCGTACATCCACTATGGCACTGAATAATGCAACTTTGCCCTTTGGACTTGCTTTAGCCAATAAAGGCCCGAAACAAGCCATGTTAGATGACCCACATTTATTAAATGGTTTAAATGTTCATCAAGGTAAAGTCACGTATAAAGCGGTTGTAGATGCGTTAGGTAAAGAGCTTAACCTTGAATATTTAGACGCTAAAACGGCGTTAGAAACACTGTAGTATTAGCTAATAGTGGCATTGATCTGAATTAAGGTCTTGAGAGGGTCGGCTGATTGAGTAATCGGTCGACCAATAACCAAGTAATCAGAACCCGCTTGAATTGCCTGTTTAGGCGTCATTACACGCATTTGGTCGCCTTTGCTTGATCCTTCAGGGCGAATTCCAGGTGTGACTAGCTGAAAATCTTTGGCAATATTTGATTTGAGTAATGTCGACTCTTGCGCCGAACACACTACTCCGTCCAAACCACAATCATGTGTCAATTTAGCTAACTTCAACACGTGTTCTTCTGGTGTGGAATTAATACCGATAGCCGTTAATTGTTGTTGATCCATACTAGTTAAAACTGTGACAGCAATCAGTAAAGGTCTGTTAGTCGTATACTTATCAAGACTTTCTCTGGCATATTCCATCATTTTTGGACCACCTGATGCATGCACATTGACCATCCACACACCTAAATCAGCAGCGGCTTGGCAAGCCTTAGCGACAGTATTAGGAATATCGTGAAATTTTAAGTCTAGAAAAACATCATAATTTTTATCAACTAGAGACCTTACAAAACTAGGGCCAAAATGCGTGAACATTTCCTTGCCCACTTTTAGTTTGCACATTGTTGGGTCAAGCTTATCAACAAACGCATCGGCCTTATTCTGTTGATCAAAATCAAGCGCTACTACAACTTTAGGATCTCTTTTAATATTTATCACACTACTCCCCGTCTAGGCCTTTAATTGGTTTAACCACACCCCATTTTTTGCATGAAGGACATAACCAGTGAATTTTGCTACCAGCAAACCCACAGCTATGACATTTATACTTAGGCCGTTGTTCTATTTGCTCTTCTACTAATTCTTTTAGCAATACCAAACTATTAGTCGATTGCTCATGATCTTGTAAATCAATGTAAAGTCCCATTAAGGTTTTGAATCCTTTCATGGTGGGATGTTTCTTTAGTTGTTCTAGTAATACTTGTGCGGCATTTTCTGCTTCGCCATCTTTAGCCATAAGTTTAACTTTAGCCAAGTAGGCAGTCGCACATTGCTGCCAGTATTCATCCAATACTTTATTCAGTTTTACATCGTCATTTAACCGCTCAGCACACTCTTCGATTAGAGGAATAGCCTCACTTAACCAACTCACGTCTCGGCTAGGAATTTCACTCAAACAATCAATAGCGTCACTATATTTTTGTTGTTGCATAGCAATTTCACCTAACAAAAGCCAAGGACGAACCGCTTTTTCATCGGCAACCACTGCTTTTTTAAGGTTTGCTTCTGCTTCAATCAGGTTATTGTCTTTAATCTCAATACAGGCTTGTTCACAGTAAAAGTGTGCGACTCTATTACATAACTCATCACTGTCACCGCCTGCACCAATCATTTGTTCTGCTAGTTCAATCGCTCTTTTCCACTCTTTGGTGGTTTGATAAATATTGAATAGTTGGACTTGTGCATTTAAGAAATGTTTTTGGCTATTTAATAACTGTAAAAAGGCATTTTCTGCACGTTCTAAAAAACCAGCCAAAATATAATCTCGACCTAATTCATATAACGCAGATTCTCTTTGTAGCGCTGAGATTTGTTCTTTACTGACTAAGTTTTGATGCACTCTAATAGCGCGATCTAGCTCACCTCTGTGCCTGAAAAACTTGCCCATTGCGATATGGGTTTCAACCGTATCACTATCTAAATCGATCATTTTAATCAGTGTATCAACCGCTTTATCGGGCTCATCTGAAAGAAGGAAATTTAGCCCTCTATAATAATGTTTGGCTAAGATACTTGAATGTCGCTGTTGTGCCTGACGAGCACTGTTTCGACCCATCACCCAACCATATCCGGCGGCAACTGGGAGTAATAGAAAGAGGAGTTCTAACATTATGAAACGTTAGCGGGCATTGAGAGTTTTTTATTTTTGCGCTCTAAGCTACTTATACGCCATTTTAATCGCAAGATATAACCGATAATTAGCAACACGGAGAATAAAACGCCTAAAGAGAATGTTATGGCCAATAATACTGACATACGCATGTCTGTTTCGGCCAATATATAGTTGATAGACACTAAATGACTATTCTGTGAACCGATAAACCCAGCGATAATAAGCGTTAACAATACAAAGAGTAATAACAATAATCCTTTAACTTTCATTTCGCCCCCTTTGGGTTTTCTAATCTAACATGGCATTGATGGCTAGTTTGGTTTCGACTACTACTTTGATTATTCAATGTGGTCTACAAAATGAAGTGATAGAACATTGTGTAACTCTAACAAAAACGGCACCCTAATTGGAGTGCCGTTTTTAAAAAATATTACCAAAAAATCAACTAACTAAACTCTCGTTGACCCTTTCACGTAATTCCTTACCTGGTTTAAAATGTGGAACGTATTTACCATCAAGCTTCACAGTTTCACCGGTTTTCGGATTACGACCAACGCGTGGTGCACGATAATGCAAAGAAAAACTACCAAAACCTCTAATTTCGATACGTTCACCTTTTTGTAAGGTTTGCGCCATCTGTTCTAGCATTTCTTTTATCGATGATTCCACGTCTTTGGCTGGAACCTGACGCATTTTATCGGCCAGTCTTTCTATAAGTTCTGACTTAGTCATTAGTAAACTCTCCGTCAATCAAAAAAGCTGTTAGTACCGATAATAAGCGCGTTAAGTTATTTGTCAAAACTATTCATGTTTCAAAAAATAATTAACACGCTTGCTTATGACGTCAATTAGTCGCTTTTAGCTGCTTTAAATGCATCAGCAAATGCGTTAGTGAAACCAACTTCTTCTTGTTGATTCACTTTATCAAGTGCGTCTTTCTCATCTGCATGGTCTTTCGCTTTAACAGATAAGTTAACGATGCGATTCTTACGATCAACACCCATGAACTTAGCTTCGATTTCTGTATCAACGCTAACAACTGTAGATGCATCTTCAACACGGTCACGTGCTAAATCAGCTACACGGATATAACCTTCAACTTCTTCACCAAGCTTAACAGTTACACCTTTAGCATCAACCGCAGTAACCATTCCAGTTACGATAGTACCTTTCTTAGTATCAGCTATGTACTGGTTGAACGGGTCTTCTTCGATTTGTTTAACACCAAGAGAGATACGTTCACGCTCTGGATCAACCTGAAGAACAACAGCAGATATTTCGTCGCCTTTCTTATAGTCACGAACCGCTTCTTCGCCAGTCTTATTCCAAGAGATATCAGACAAGTGAACTAGACCGTCTATGCCGCCATCAAGACCGATGAAGATACCAAAATCAGTGATAGATTTGATCTTACCGCTAACTTTGTCGCCTTTGCTTTGTGCTTTAGCGAATTCTTCCCAAGGGTTAGGAATACATTGTTTAAGGCCAAGAGAAATACGACGACGTTCTTCGTCAATTTCAAGCACCATAACTTCACAAACGTCACCAAGGTTAACCACTTTAGAAGGGTGAATGTTTTTGTTAGTCCAATCCATTTCTGAAACGTGAACCAAACCTTCAACACCGTCTTCGATTTCTACGAAACAACCGTAATCAGTTAGGTTAGTCACAGCACCGCTTAATTTAGCGCCTTCAGGGTAACGGTTAGCAATTTCTTGCCAAGGATCGTTGCCCATCTGTTTCATACCAAGAGAAACACGAGATTTTTCTTTATCGAATTTTAATACTTTAACGTTGATTTCATCACCAACATTAACGATTTCACTTGGGTGCTTAACACGTTTCCAAGCCATATCTGTGATGTGTAGAAGACCATCTACGCCACCTAAGTCAACAAACGCACCGTAATCAGTAAGGTTCTTAACGATACCCTTAACTTCATGACCTTCTTCAAGGTTAGCTAGAAGCGTATCACGTTCGGCACTGCTTTCTGCTTCGATAACCGCACGACGAGAAACAACAACGTTGTTACGTTTAGCGTCAAGTTTGATAACTTTAAACTCTAATTCTTTTCCTTCAAGATGAGTCGTATCGCGAACTGGACGTACATCAACCAAAGAACCTGGTAAGAAAGCACGAACTGTGTTCACTTCAACCGTAAAGCCACCTTTAACTTTACCGTTAATAACACCTATGATGGTTTCTTTTTCAGTGTAAGCCTTTTCTAATTCTACCCAAGCTTCATGGCGTTTCGCTTTTTCGCGAGATAAAATTGTTTCACCGAAACCATCTTCTATGGCATCCAAAGCGACATCAATTACATCACCTACAACAACATCTAGTTCGCCTTCGGCGTTTCTAAATTGTTCTACAGGGATGGCGCTTTCAGATTTAAGACCAGCATCAACAAGCACGATATCTTTATCAATTGATACGATAGTACCTTTAACGATAGAGCCAGGACGGGTTTCAATTACTTTTAAACTTTCTTCGAATAGATCAGCAAAATTTTCAATCATAGTGTTTTAATAAGTTTCTTTTTGACATCCACGTTACAATCCAGTGAGCGCGGGGTTGTTATTCATAACCAAATCATCCATAACTTGGCAGGTTTTTACTACTTAACTATTTATTGAGGTAGATGCTTTAGTTAATTTCTCTTCAATAAATATTTCAATCTTTTCAATCACTTGCCCTATATCCAACTTGGTTGAATCTAGAAACAATGCGTCTTTTGCTGGCACTAAGGGGGCAACGGTTCGATTCGCATCTCTTTCGTCACGCGCTTTTATGTCATCCAAAAGGCGCAGTATGCTAACATCATGCCCCGTATCTTTCAACTGCTTAAAGCGTCTATCGGCACGTTCTTCAGCGCTGGCCGTTAAGAAGATTTTAACTTGAGCTTCAGGGAAAACAACTGTTCCCATATCTCTTCCATCTGCCACTAGCCCTGGTGCTTGTTTAAAGCCTCTTTGACGTCTGAGTAACGCTTCTCTAATAGAAGGTAAAGAAGCTATTTTTGAGGCGGTAGCGCCTACTTCTTCAGTACGGATAGTATCGCTAACATCTTCGCCTTCAAGGATCACCCTGACGCCATTGCCTGTTGTTTCGAAGTTTACATCTAAGCCTGTTGCTAAAGGTAACAAACCTATCTCGTCATCGGCTGGTATTTGATGATGGATTGAGGCAACGGCTAAGACACGGTAGATAGCCCCACTGTCTAAGAAGTGCCAACCAAGCTTTTTAGCCAACAAGGTACTGGCAGTTCCCTTACCTGCTCCGCTTGGCCCATCGATTGTGATGACAGGTTCTGTGTACATGCGCTCTCCTGAGCTTAAGAAAATCGGGCGCAATTATACGGATAGATACTAGATAAGCAATGACACTATAGTGACAATTTTTTAACAATAAATGTATGCGGGTTAAAATCAATATAAATCAAGGGGCAACAGCCCCTTGCTGTAAAGTTTACTTACAAATAGTGTCAAACCTATCAAAATAGTCTGGAAAGGTTTTAGCCGTACAACTGGGATCATTGATTGTGACTGCGGTGTCACTTAAGGCAACTAATGAGAAACACATAGCAACACGGTGATCATTGTATGTATCAATCTCGGCATGTAGTAACTGTTTTGGCGGAGTAATAGTTATATAGTCTTCACCCTCTTCTACTGTCGCACCTACTTTACGAAGTTCACAACTCATTGCAGCTAAACGATCGGTTTCTTTCACTCGCCAATTGTAGATATTTCTAATTGACGTTGTGCCAGTTGCAAAAAGTGCCGTTGTTGCAATGGTCATAGCGGCATCAGGAATATGATTCATGTCTAAATCGACTGCGGTCAATGGTGCACTAGTGACTTCAATAAAGTCATCTTGCCAATTCACTTTTGCACCCATCTTTTCCAATACTTCGGCGAAACGAATATCACCTTGAATACTATTTTTGCCAATGCCAGTAACTTTAACTGTGCCACCTTTTATCGCGCCTGCCGCTAAAAAATACGAAGCTGATGATGCGTCGCCTTCCACCATAAAATGACCGGGAGCTTTATATTGCTGTAGTCCTTTAACCACAAACCGTTGATAGTTTTGGTTTTCAACTTCAATGCCAAACTGCGCCATAGTGTGCAATGTGATATCGATATAAGGTTTTGAGACTAAATCACCACTGATTTCAATAGTAGTGTCTTGCTTGAACAGAGGCGCACTCATTAGCAAAGCTGTTAAAAATTGGCTAGAAACACTGCCATCCACTGTGATACTGCCACCTTGTAAGGCATGGCCTTTAATTGATAAAGGAGGATAATCATCATTTTTTAAATACTCTATGTCAGCTCCTGCTTGGCGCAAAGAATCAACTAAAGCACCTATTGGCCGCTCTTCCATTCGAGGCTCACCTGTCAGCTCAAACTCTCCAATGCTACATGCAAGCGCAGCACAAAGTGGTCGCATAGCTGTACCAGCATTACCTAGAAATAAACTAACAGGCTCAGGCACATTGAACACACCTGCATTACCTGTTACCCAACACTGGGTTTTACATTCAGATAAACGATAACTAACATTCAATTTGGTCAAGGCATTAAGCATATGGTGAATGTCTTCACTGTCTAGCAAGTTCGTGAGATGCGTTTCGCCTTTGGCCAATGCAGCGAGCAGCAACGCACGGTTAGACAAACTTTTTGACCCCGGTACATTCACCGTCCCACCTACCAGATTAATCGGTGCAAGATGTAATTTTTCCATTATTTGTGTCTCCTAGCGAAATCTCGCATAAATTTGGTTAACGCTAAAACACCTTCGATAGGCATAGCATTATAGATACTGGCGCGCATGCCACCTACATTACGGTGGCCCTTGAGTGCGGTTAATCCTGCTTGTTCTGATTCTGCTATAAAAATAGCGTCCAAGTCCGTATTAGGCAGATGAAAAGTAACGTTCATTTTTGAGCGAAAATCTGCGTGGACTTTGTTTAGATAGAAACCACTTTCATCAATACATTTATACAATAGCGCTGCTTTTTCAGCATTCTTCTTGGCTATAGCTTCAACTCCACCTTGTTCTTTAAGCCATTTAAAGACTAGCCCCGCTAGATACCATGAATAAGTAGGTGGCGTATTGTACATGGAGTCATGCTTAGCCATGGTTTTATAATGCAAAAAGGTCGGTATTTCAGGCATCGCAAAATCTAATAAATCATCTCTGACAATAACAACAGATAAACCTGATGGACCAATGTTTTTCTGAGCACCTGCATAAATCACCGCAAACTTTGAGACATCTATGGGTTGAGACAAAATATTAGAAGACATATCCACTACTAATGGCACATCGCCGCAATCTGGGATGTCATTTATTTCGATACCATCGACGGTTTCATTTGAACAATAATGTACATAAGCACTTTTTTGATCAATTTGTGAGGGGGTAATATGAGGGACAGTACTTAAACCATCCTGAATGACAACGCCCGCCACCACATTGGTTTTTAAAAATTTACCGGCTTCTTTTATTGCTCCTTCAGACCAAGACCCCGTCAGCAAAAAGTCAGCTGAATCACCTCTTTCACGCAAGTTCATTGGAACAGCAGAAAACTGACCTCGCCCACCACCTTGAGCAAACAGAACTTTGTAGTTAGCAGGCACACAGAGTAATTCCCTTAGATCTTGTTCTGCTGTCTCAGCCAGCGCAATATACTCTTTACTGCGATGACTAATCTCCATCACAGAACGGCCCAAAGATTGCCAATCTAAAAACTCTGCTTGTGCTTTTTCCATCACTGCTGTGGGTAACATGGCAGGACCTGCACAGAAGTTATAAATTTTTGTCATTTATCTACCAAAAAAAAACGAGTGGCATCAGCCACTCGTTATTGTTTCTAATTTAGGGATATTAGTACCTATAAATTAGTTAGTTTCCATATTTTTCAATATAAAAAATTGGACTCACTTATTCGTCTTTGTTTTCTTCAGCGTTGTCATCAGTTTTGTCGCCAGTTTTGTCGCCAGTACTTTCAACAGCACTTGCTTCAATCACTTCAGCTTCTTCGCCTTCGATTAACTCAACTTCAGGCACTTCGATTTCGTCGATACGTTGTAAACCAACAACGTGTTCGCCTTCAATGGTGCGTATTAAGCGCACACCTTGAGTATTACGGCCAACAGTTGAGACTTCTTCAACGTGGGTTCTAACGAGTGTACCTTGGTCACTGATAAGCATGATTTCATCACTTTCATTGACCTGTACTGCGCCAACTACTTTTCCGTTACGCTCAGAGACTTTTATTGATACCACACCTTGAGTCGCACGACTCTTCGCTGGGTAATCTGCCACTGGCGTACGTTTACCAAAACCGTTTTCAGTTGCGGTCAAAATTGCACCGTCACCTTTAGGTACAATCAGTGAGATGACTTTTTGTCCGTCTTTTAGGCGAATACCGCGCACACCTGTCGCAGTTCTTCCCATCGGACGTAACGCAAGTAACTCTTCGCCTGTTTCTGGATCAAGTTTAACATTGCCAGTTTCCGCTTCACGTTGTTTCTCGTTAAAACGTACTACCTTACCTGCATCAGAGAACAACATAATGTCGTCTTCACCGTTGGTGATATCCACACCAATCAACTCATCTCCATCGTTCAAATTAACGGCAATGATTCCGTTCGCTCTTGGACGAGAATATGATGTTAATGCAGTTTTCTTCACTGTACCGTTGGCAGTTGCCATCAATACATATTTACCTTCTTCAAATTCTTGAATAGGTAAAATAGCGGTAATACGTTCATTTTCTTCAAGAGGAAGAATATTCACTATTGGACGACCACGAGCGTTTCTGCTGGCTAGGGGCAATTGATACACTTTTAACCAATACAAACGGCCACGCGTAGAGAAGCACAAAATATGATCATGGGTGTTAGCTACCAATAACTTCTCAATGAAATCTTCATCTTTCATCTTAGTAGCAGACTTACCACGTCCACCACGACGCTGAGATTCATAATCATTGAGTTTTTGATACTTAACATAACCTTCACGAGATAAAGTGACTACCACTTCTTCTCTTTCGATTAAATCTTCAATATCAATATCGTGAGATGCGGCAGTAATAACTGTGCGTCGTTCATCGCCATATTCATCACGCACTTGTTCAAGCTCTTCACGAATAACTTCCATCAAACGTTCAGGGCTTCCTAAGATGTGTAATAACTCAGCGATAACTTCAAGTAACTCTTTGTATTCGGACAATATTTTGTCGTGTTCCAAACCAGTTAACTTATTCAAACGTAAATCAAGAATAGCTTGAGCTTGTTGTTCAGTTAAATAATATAACCCATCACGAATACCATACTCTGGCTCTAACCAGTCTGGACGTGCAGCATCGTTACCAGCTCGTTCAAGCATTTCAGCTACATCGCCTAAAGACCAACCTTGTGCGGTCAAAGATACTTTGGCCTCAGCGGGACTTTTAGAGGCCTTTATCATAGCAATGATTGGATCAATATTAACCAACGCAATCGCTAAACCTTCAAGAATATGAGCACGTTCACGAGCTTTTTTCAGTTCAAATACGGTACGTCTTGTAACCACTTCGCGGCGATGTAATACAAACGCCTTTAAGATATCCATTAAATTAAATATCTTAGGCTGAGTCTTATCTAGCGCCACCATATTGATACCAAATACGGTTTGCATTTGGGTTTGAGAATAAAGGTGGTTTAACAGTACTTCGCCTGATTCGTTGCGTTTTACTTCAACAACAATACGCATTCCGTCTTTATCAGACTCATCACGTAAGGCAGAAATACCTTCAATTTTCTTTTCTTTAACCAAATCGGCGATTTTTTCAATTAATCGCGCTTTATTCACCTGGTAAGGGATTTCGTGAACAATAATGGTTTCTTTACCGTTATCTTCGGTTTCAATTTCTGCACGGGCGCGCATATAAATTTTGCCGCGACCAGTACGATAGGCTTCTTCAATACCCTTTCTACCACTTATAAATGCAGCAGTGGGGAAATCAGGTCCTGGAATGTGTTCAATTAATTCTTCGATAGTTATATCTGGGTTATCAACCATAGCGATACAACCATTAACCACTTCAGTTAGGTTGTGTGGCGGTATATTAGTCGCCATACCTACCGCAATGCCTGAAGAACCATTGATCAATATATTAGGGACTCTGGTTGGCAAAACATTAGGAATAAATTCTGATTCGTCGTAATTAGGTACAAAATCAACAGTTTCTTTTTCTAAATCAGCCAATAACTCGTGCGCTATTTTTGCCATACGAATTTCGGTGTAACGCATCGCCGCAGCTGAATCACCATCTACAGAACCAAAGTTTCCTTGGCCATCAACTAGCATATACCTAAGGGAGAAAGGCTGCGCCATACGTACGATAGCTTCGTAAACAGCTGAATCACCATGAGGGTGATATTTACCGATTACGTCACCTACTACACGGGCAGACTTCTTATAAGGTTTGTTAAAGTCATTTTTTAATTCGTTCATGGCAAACAAAATCCGGCGGTGAACCGGCTTTAAGCCATCTCGTACATCAGGCAGCGCCCTGCCAACAATAACGCTCATCGCATAGTCGAGATAAGAGTTTTTAAGTTCTTCTTCTATATTAATTGGAAGAATTTCATGGGCGTGATCAGTCATATACAGCCTTGTCCCTAATCGTTATTATTAAAATATTAATCAAGTGAAATTCGTTTGGTCAATTATAAGCTAGGACTTAAAATTAGGTTTACGTTCCCACTCAAATTTATCTTTATTTTCAACCGCTCGATTCTATCACCTACAAATTAAAATGAATAGCTGCAAGTCGCTCATATAGTGTTCAAACAGACAGTATCTATCCACATTATGTCAAAAATCACGTTTCAGGACCACAGGGACGCTTCAATTCAAGGTTCGTCAATGCCTTGCCTTCTGAAAAAACTTAATGAAGACGTGGAGTGTCCTAGACGTTTTCTTTGAGACGGTTTTTAATCGTTATTTATCCAGCGTTGGCAATTTTATTTACTCGGATAGTAGATTAAGATGGGCGTTGTTTAAGATAAGAATGATAATCAGGCCAAATGATCAATAAACAAAATGTCGACCATAACGAAATCCAAAAGTTTTCTGAATTAGCTTCAAGGTGGTGGGACCTTGCTGGTGAATTCAAACCATTACATCAAATCAATCCTTTAAGAACAGATTATATCCAGCAACATAGTGATGGTTTGTCAAATAAACAAGTATTAGATGTGGGTTGTGGTGGCGGCATTTTAGCTGAAAGCATGGCGCGTCATGGTGCCCAAGTAACGGGCATTGATATGGGTGAAGCACCTTTAGAAATCGCTCGTTTGCACGGTTTAGAATCTGGCTTAAGCGTCAATTATCAGCAGACTACCGCCGAAGAGTTTGCCGATAAACACCCCGCTCAGTTTGATGTGGTGACCTGTATGGAAATGTTAGAACACGTGCCCGACCCTAGCTCAGTGGTCAACGCCTGTTATCGTTTAGTCAAACCTGGTGGGCATGTGTTTTTTTCTACCTTAAATAGAAATATTAAATCTTACTTGATGGCCATTGTTGGTGCCGAATACGTGTTAGGGCTAGTACCCAAAGGTACACACCAACACGATAAATTTATTAAACCATCAGAATTGATATCTTGGATAGACGACACTCAACTGGTAGTGCACAGAATGATTGGCTTACATATGAACCCCATAAGCCAAGAATATTATCTATCCAAAAATAACGTGGATGTTAATTATATAATTCATTGCCAAAATAGCGACGCTTAAATGTTAAATAGACCTAATGCGATATTATTCGATCTTGATGGCACCTTACTCGATACTGCTAAAGATTTAGGAAATGCGCTAAATCATATTCTAAGAGATTTGGAGCGCCCTGAAGTGGCTCATGAGACCTACCGCAACATTGCTTCCGATGGAGCCAAAGGCATGCTCGAATTAGGTTTTGGCGATGATCTTAAAAACTTTGACTTTGCTAGTTTGCGTCAGCAGTTTTTAGATTACTACGATAACAATATTTGTGTAGATACTGACTATTTTGTCGGTATTGAAGACCTTCTATTGAATCTGAATCAAAATGCGATCCCTTGGGGAATTGTCACCAACAAACCAGAATTTTTGACCTTAAAACTGGTTACGTCATTTCCTCTGTTACAAAATTGTGCAGTGATTATTAGTGGCGATACATTAAGCGAAAGAAAACCCCATCCTCTACCTTTATTACATGCCGAAGAAAAACTTTCTTTGGCCTTACCCAACACTTGGTACATAGGCGACGCTGAAAGAGATATTCAAGCAGCAAACTCAGCTAATATGGTTAGCGTTATTGCCCAATACGGTTATATCTCAGACAAACAACAAACTGTCGAGTGGAACGCAGACCTTAGCATTCATAGCCCGAGCGATTTATTAGCCTATTTTTAAGTCAACAAGTCGAAGACCAATCATTGAAAAACACGACATCTAGTGCCTTAGCCCAGCTTTCACCCCCATATATCCATAAATTCATAAATCTCGTTTTTTACATTAAAAAAGTTTAATAAAAAAAATATGTTAAATATTGTCTTGCATTTCTATTAACCGAAACTCAAAAGGCGCTTTTAGGTGAGTCACTACTAACCTTTTATTTACTGCACCAAGATCGAACATAAAACCACCACATGTTGGGTTGCATTGCATCAAAAACCTCATTATCTTGTGTTATGTTGAATACGAAAACACAAATATAACAAAAACTTTAAAAAAGCAAAAAATGTGTTCGTATTAACAAACATAAAGGGCTTAGGGGTAAGCAACTCTAACATTGCATTTTCACGCTAAATAAAAGTCATCTATACGGCTTAAAATAATAAAGAACGGCTAAAAACATGAATAACAATTTATACGTCACTAAACGCACCGGCGAACGTGAGATTATTGATCTGGAAAAAATCCATAAAGTAATCGAATGGGCTGCAAAAGGCTTAAATAACGTTTCCGTTTCACAAGTTGAAATCAAAGCGCATATTCAATTTTACGACGGTATTAAAACGGCTGATATACACGAAACACTGATACGCTCTGCTGCCGATTTAATTTCGACTGATTGTCCAGACTATCAATATTTAGCCGCGCGATTAGCCATATTTCATTTGCGTAAAAAGGCCTATGGTCGTTTTGAGCCACCGACTTTGAAAGATCATGTTAAAAGCATGGTGGACAAAGGTAAGTACGACCAGCATTTATTGCAAGATTACAGCGCTGCCGAATTTGATGAAATAAATGAATATCTCGATCATTGGCGGGATATGGATTTTAGTTATGCGGCAGTTAAACAACTCGAAGGCAAATACTTAGTCCAAAACCGAGTGACTGGCGAAATTTACGAAAGTGCACAGTTCTTATATATATTAGTCGCAGCTTGTTTGTTTGCTAACTATGAAAAAGATACACGTATGGACTACATCAAACGTTTTTATGATGCCACGTCTAAATTCAAAATTTCATTACCAACGCCTATCATGGCCGGTGTTAGAACCCCTACCCGTCAATTTAGTTCTTGTGTATTAATTGAAGCTGGAGACAGTTTAGACTCCATTAATGCCACAGCGAGTGCCATAGTCAAATATGTTAGCCAACGTGCTGGTATTGGTGTCAATGCAGGACGTATTCGCGCTGTAGGTAGTCCTATTCGTGGTGGTGAAGCTTTTCACACTGGTTGTATTCCCTTTTATAAGCACTTCCAAACAGCGGTTAAGAGTTGTTCACAAGGTGGTGTCCGAGGCGGTGCAGCGACATTGTTTTACCCCTTGTGGCATTTAGAAGTCGAATCACTTTTAGTATTGAAAAATAACCGTGGTGTCGAAGAAAACCGTGTACGTCACTTAGACTACGGTGTGCAATTTAATAAATTGATGTATACCCGTTTAATCAAAGATCAGCACATTACCTTATTCAGCCCTTCTGACACACCTGGTCTGTACGACGCATTTTTTGCCGACCAAGATGAATTTGAACGTTTATATGTGCACTACGAAAAAGACGAAAGCATCCGTAAAAAGCATATTAAAGCCATTGAATTATTTAGCTTATTTATGCAGGAGCGTGCCAGTACTGGTCGTATCTACTTACAAAATGTTGATCACTGTAATACTCACAGCCCATTTAACCCTAAATTGGCACCGGTTCGTCAGAGCAATTTGTGTTTAGAAATTGCCTTACCGACTAAACCTCTAGAACACGTGAATGACGAGAATGGCGAAATAGCCTTATGTACGTTATCTGCATTTAACTTAGGTGCGATTGAAAGCCTGGATGAGTTTGCTGAATTGTCTGACTTAGCTGTGCGAGCACTCGACAACTTGTTAGATTACCAAGATTACCCTGTTCCAGCGGCGTTCAATGCCACCATGGGGCGTCGTACATTGGGTATAGGTGTGATTAATTTTGCTTATTACCTCGCCAAAAATGGAGTGAAATATTCAGACGGTAGCGCAAATGGTTTAGTTCATCGAACCTTTGAAGCCATGCAATATCACTTAATGCAGGCCTCTTGTAACTTAGCCAAAGAAAAAGGTGCGTGTCCTAAATTCAACGAAACCACTTATTTCCAAGGTTTAATGCCAACTGATACCTACAAAAAAGACCTCGATAAAATTTGTGACGAACCACTTCATTGCGATTGGGATTCACTTAGATCAGACATTAAACAATACGGCTTACGTAACAGTACACTGTCGGCTTTGATGCCCTCAGAAACATCCTCGCAAATATCCAATGCCACGAATGGAATCGAGCCACCTCGAGGACATATCAGTGTTAAGTCCAGTAAAGATGGTGTGTTAAAACAAGTTGTACCCGAATACGAAAGACTTAAAGACAAATACGAGTTGTTATGGGACTTACCGTCGAACGATGGTTATCTACAGCTAGCGGGTATCATGCAAAAGTTTGTTGACCAAACCATTTCTGCCAACACTAGCTACGACCCGAATAAATACGAAGGCGGCAAAGTACCAATGAAGTTATTACTTCAAGACTTACTAACCAGTTACAAACTAGGGGTGAAAACCTTGTATTACCACAATACCCGTGATGGTGCTGACGATGCGACTCAGAATGAACTTGCTAGTACGAGTCAGAAGTTTGTACCAAAAGAAGTGGTCATTGAAGAAGATGACGACTGTGCTGGCGGCGCATGTAAAATCTAAATTCAGTAAGCTGCTTTCTACTTAAGAAGGCAGCTTTTTCTAAGCGTTTCGAATTCTTAATGGCAAAAATAATTAATGAAATATACCACTTTTAGTCAAATAAATAACAACCCACTGACAGAATCGATGTTTTTCGGCAACCCAGTAAACGTGGCACGTTATGACCAACAAAAGCATCATATTTTTGAAAAATTGATCGAAAAACAGATTAGCTTTTTTTGGCGTCCTGAAGAAGTTGATGTCAGTAAAGACAGAGTCGACTTTCAAAAGTTAAGTGACTCAGAAAAGCATATTTTTATTTCTAATTTGAAATATCAAACATTGTTAGATTCAATTCAGGGTAGAAGTCCTAACATCGCTTTTTTGCCGATCATTTCCATTCCAGAATTAGAAACATGGGTAGAGACCTGGTCATTTTTTGAGACTATTCACTCTCGTTCTTACACTCATATTTTACGTAACCTATTTGGTGATCCCAGCAGTATTTTTGAAGACATAGTAGAAAATGAAGAAATCAAAAAGCGTGCGGCTGATATCTCTCAGTATTACGATTCCCTCATTTTTGCCACCCAGTTATGGCAAACGTTAGGAGAAGGCACACACGTAGTCGATGGTGTGAGTCATACAATCACGATGCGTGAACTTAAGAAAAAGCTTTATCTATGCATGAATTCAGTCAATGCCTTAGAAGCGATTCGTTTTTATGTGTCCTTTGCTTGTACCTTTGCCTTTGCAGAGCGCGAATTAATGGAAGGTAACTCCAAAATCATTCGCTTAATTGCCCGTGATGAAAACCTACATTTAACCTCGACTCAGCATGTGTTGAACTTATGGGCAAAAGGCAAAGATGATCCAGAAATGGCCGAAATAGCAGAGGAATGTAAAGAACAAGCCACCCAGATATTCCTAAATGCAGTAGAGCAAGAAAAAGAATGGGCGGCATTTTTGTTTCAACACGGATCAATGATTGGTCTAAATAAAGAAATTTTATGCCAATACGTAGAATTTATTGCTAATCACCGTATGTCAGCCATAGGCTTAGGCCAACCATTTGATGTAAAGAGCAACCCTCTTCCATGGATGAATAACTATTTAAGTTCTGATAACGTGCAAGTTGCCCCTCAAGAGTCAGAAATCAGCTCTTATCTAGTCGGTCAAATTGACTCTGAAGTCAATGCCGAAGATTTTGGTGACTTTGACTTATAACCCCTGATTTATAAATAAAATGAGTAAAAACAACGACAGTTTTATGGTTAGTATAAAAGATCATAAAACTGTCCAACATACTGCCTCAAAGACACTACTAGAAACCATCGAACTTCACCAAATTGAGGTCCAATATCATTGCCGCGAAGGCTATTGTGGTGCGTGTAGGAGCAAATTGATCTGCGGAAAAGTTGAATACACCACCGACCCATTGGCGTTTATCGATGATGATGAAATATTACCCTGTTGCTGTATTCCAATAAGTAATATTGAAATAAAGCTTGGCTAGGGTTTGGTTTAGTTAAAACACTCGTTAATCAACTAATTGATACTCGTCACGGAGTATCTGAATAATTTCAGCCTTAGGATTGTTACTTAACACCAGAGAGTGTCCGGTAATTTTTTCTGCTATTTCAATATAGGTTTTAGAAACCTGCATCAAGACATCTACAGGTAAAGCATTGTCTGTCGCTAATGCTTGGCGCTCAGGCATTCGTTCTTTGTTTAGCAAAATATCTGGGTCAGGAAAATGGTTTAGCAATAACTGACGAAACCCTTCTTTAGAATTTTCTACCACACTGCCCTGTGCATATTGCTGTGCATCCCAAATTCTGGAGGAATCTGGCGTGCCAACTTCGTCCATATAAATCAACTTATCATTACCTTCTAAATCTTTGATATAGCCGAACTCAAACTTGGTATCCACAAACACTTGACCCAACCCAGACAAAGCCTGACTAATCAGGGAGAACCCTTCGGTTAACAGTTTTTCATATAATGAAACATCACTTTGACTTTTAAAATTAAACGCTGGGTAGTTATCAAGTATATTCTGACGGGTAATATTCACATCATCTGCTTCAGGTACATTAGGGATCCCCTTTAAAATACCTTTTGTAGAAGGTGTCATCAGTAAATTAGCCAATTTACTGTCTTGACTGAGGCCTTCCTCGAGTTGAATACCACAAAAGTTTCTTTCACCTTTTGCATAAGCTCGCCACATTGAGCCTGTAATATATTGACGACAAATTGCTTCAATCATCACAGGTTGTGCTTTTTGCACTATCCAAACAAATGGATGAGGAATATCCAGAATATGACTATCAGCTAAACCTTGTTGTTTAAACAACTTAAACCAATGATTAGAAATAGCATTTAAAGCAGCGCCTTTGCCAGGCACACCTAACATGCCACCTTCACCGTGCCAGATACAATCGAACGCTGAGATCCGGTCGCTGATCACCATAATGGCTAAAGGGGTATCAATCGGTACTGGATAGGATTTTTCTTCAATTAGGCGACGACTGTCTTGTTCTGTTAACCAATAAACAGAGCGTACTTTGCCACTATGTACTGGAAGTTCAGTTCGAATTGGTAGGTCATTGTTAACCGATAAAATTGAATCCGCAATCGACATGCAATGCCAACTCCTTATGGTGAAGAATGTACAAAGTTTGAATGATGTTTACTTTAAAAACACATCCTCTGGCTGCGCTGGCAACCAGAGGTATACTAATTATATATCTAGATCGTCAGCCGACATGAACTTTGAAAATTTCGGATACAAATCGGTTAGTTTATTCACTAAGAAGGGTTTATTCTCATCATCTAACATTGTGATAGAGGTTTTTTTACCTAAACCTACCACTTTGATACGATACTCTTGTGTATCTAAGTCGAACTCATTTTTGTCGCTAGACCAAATATTGCTCCACCAACCGTCTTCAGAACCATTGTATTTTACATCCAATAACCCGTTAGACTTGTCATAATCTTTTACATCAAAGCCCAATTTTCTCAGTACAAGTAAAAATCTAGGCCAAGTCGTGTCGTAGTCCGCTTCAACAACAAAAGCAGGCTCTCCATCACGATCAAAGCCTAACTCCATCTGTAAACCTTCACGGATTTTACGGAAACGTTTAACACCAGCGACTTTTGTTTCAAATTCATAGTTTTTGACGACTCTATTTAACACGTCGACTTCGTTTCGCCTTTTATCTCTAGCTTGAGTTATCTCAGTACTTTGAATGTCCACTTTTTCTTTATAGTCAACCAAATCAACACTAAGTGACGCAGTTCTACCATGGGGTTTCTTAATTAAAGAAAATTCAAACCGCTGCCCAACAGTACGCTCTGACTTAGACCAGCTATACCATTTGTTGTCTTTGCTTTCGTCCATTACCACCCAATCTGTGATTAAGCGTTGATTGTCTTTATCAAACTTTTCAACACCAATACCCTCAATTTCTAAAAATCGAATCAGAGAATTCCAAACTGCAGTATCTAAAGGAACACTGTCATCCACTTGGTCAAACCATACTGTGGCATTTTTTGAACCTTCTTCGATATGCGAACCTGCTACAACTGGCAATACCAATGAAGGCGAAAGTACACTCAACTCTTTGCCCATCGAGTTTTTGGGTGCATCTTCACCTAAATCAGGAAGTTTATAAGCCTCATTGAATCTAGGCGTATCCACATCATCTGGAATTTTAATTTTTTGCCCGGGTTGTTCTTTGACATAGTCAAATGAACCACTGGCTACTTCTCTTTCTTCTAATGAACTACAGGCAGTTAACAGAGTGGCTGTTATCACACCAATTAGTTGAAATTTATAGGTCATGCAATCTCCTTAAGATAATACGCCAGAACTGCGCATGACTTGTTCGATATGATTTTGGCTAGCTAGTTCCGATTCAACTAAAGGTAATCGTAAAAAAGCTGAATTAGTCAGCCCCATTTTATACAAAGCCCATTTAGGTAAAACAGGATTCGGTTCGACAAACAAAGCACTATGTAACCCGGCAATTTGTTTATCTATTGATTTTGCCAGCTGGAAATCCTTATTCAAAGCGGCATTGCACATGTTAGCCATTTGTTTGGGTGCAACATTAGCGGTGACTGAAATCACTCCATGACCACCGTTTTCAAGAAATTCACAACCGGTTAAATCATCACCACTTAATAAAATAAAATCGTCTGCGACTAGTTTTTGAGTTGCCTTCAAGCGCGCAATATCACCTGTTGCATCTTTTAAACCGACAATTTTAGGATGCAGAGCTAATTCAGCCACTGTTTCCGGTAACATATCTGCGACCGTACGACTGGGTACATTGTATAACAATACCGGTAAGTCTGTCGCATCAGCAATGGCCTTAAAGTGAGCCACCATGCCTTTTTGTTGTGGCTTATTGTAATAAGGTACAACACTTAAAAATCCTTCAATGCCCGTACCTGCCATTTGTTCACTTAAAAAGATCGCTTCTGAGGTAGAATTTGCACCGCTTCCTGCAACTATAGGTATTTTACCTTGAGCATATTCGACAGTGCGTTTGACCACTTCGATATGTTCAGAAAAGGGTAAAGTCGCAGACTCGCCAGTAGTACCAACAGACACAATGCCATGTGACCCATTTTGAATATGAAAATCAACGAGCGCCTTCAATGACGGATAATCTATTTCCCCGTTATCATGCATTGGCGTAATTAGCGCCACGAAACTGCCAGTAAACATTTGAACTCCCTAAAAATTAGCGCCTAATGGTAAAGATCTGGCCCCTTAAAAACAAGCATTGAATAGCCGGTTTAGCTGATTAAAATTGAAACTGGATCAACCTACCCACAATCATGTATGTTATAGCCAATTTCAAAGCAACAAATTGGTTAAAAATGCAGCAACAACTCATCATTACCATACTAGGTTCCGACCAATTTGGCGTATTAAGCAAATTGGCGGACACAGTCTCTGGAGTGGGATGCAATATTTTGGATAGTCGCCAAGCCGTTTATGGTCAAGATTTTTCACTTACCATGATTATCGAAGGTAGCCAAAGTGCCATTTCCCAAGCCGAATGTTTGTTGCCGCAAACGTGTCAGAAACATAATTTATTGTCGATGATGAAACGCACCAAAAAACATTGCAAACAAAACCTCGAACACCTAGCCGATGTCATTATTCATGGCGAGAGTACCCCTGGGTTGATTGACCAAATCACCGATTTTTTCGCATTACACAATATAACTGTTAGTGCATTTAGATTGAAGTTTTTAGATAAAGATGAAAACGACTCAGCAAGAAATAAACGTATGAAGTGCAAAATGGTTATTTCAATCCCGCATGAGCTCGAAGTTGAAAAAATTGAACTTGCTCTTCAAGCGCTGTTACACCCTCTAAACTTACAAGGTTCGATTAAACCAAACCATTAATCACCTGTTACTACTCTTTTTTAATACTATCTCAAGGTAATATATTTATGCAAATGCTAAAAGCGGGCGATGTTGCTCCTCAATTTTCACTGCCTAACCAAGATAATAAAACGGTTTCATTAAGCGACTTTAAAAATAAAAAAGTGTTGTTATATTTTTACCCTAAGGCGATGACCCCCGGTTGTACAATACAAGCACAAGGACTGCGGGATAGCCAAGCAGCATTGGCAGAGTTGAATGTTGCAGTATTGGGCGTAAGCCCTGACGCAGTTAAAAGATTGCCAAAATTTATAGAAAAAGAAAATCTCAATTTTGACCTTTTATCAGATGAAGATCATGCTTTAGCTGATGCTTTTGGTGTCTGGGGTCTTAAGAAGTTTATGGGTAAAGAATATGACGGCATTCACCGTATTACGTTTTTAATTAATGAAAACGGCAACATTGAACATGTGTTTGATAAATTCAAAACCAAAAACCATCATGAAGTAGTATTGGCTTATCTACAAAAGTAATCACTACTAAAGTTGGAGCCGAAATAATTCGGCTCCAACTTAGCTATATTTCAGTTTCTAATTCCTTTGGACTTGCCCAAGCATTGGCAACCGCCTTGACTAACGTTGCTAAAGGGATAGCGAAGAATACGCCCCAAAACCCCCATAATCCGCCAAAAAACAGTACTGCGATGATAATATACACAGGATGTAGACTCACCGCCTCTGAGAACAAAATAGGAACTAACACATTACCGTCTAAAGCCTGAATAATGCCGTAGGCGACCATCAAATACCAAAACTCAGGTGTTATACCCCATTGAAACAAAGCGACTATGGCTACAGGGATAGTTACTACAGCAGCACCTATATAGGGAATAAGTACTGAAAACCCTACCAACACACCTAGCAATAAAGCGTAACGTAAATCCATAAAGGCAAAAGTCACCGCAGATACAGTACCAATAATCACTATTTCAATGACTTTACCGCGAATATAGTTAGCTATTTGTATATTCATTTCACTGCCCACTTGTTTGATCAGTCGGCGTTCACTGGGTAACAAAGAAGAAATATTTGATACCAACATTTCTTTGTCTTTAACCATAAAAAACACCATCAATGGCACTAGAATCATATATATCAACAAAGCACCAACTCCACCTAAAGAGCTAAATGACGCAGATAACAATTGCTCTACCAAAACCACCACTCGCTGATTGATACTGTCCAAGACATCTTGAATTTGAGTAAGCTGTACAAGATCCGGATAGGTTTCAGGCAATTCTAGTAACCAAACCTGCCCCTTCTCCCATATTTGTGGCATTTCTTTTATCAAATTAATACTCTGCTGAACAACAACAGGCACCAGACCAACAAAAGTCAAAATCGATAAGCTAATAAAACCGAATAGTACTAAAACAGTAGTGTAGCCACGAGATAAACCTAACCGACATAATTGGACTACTGGCCAATCTAATAAATACGCAATCACCGCAGCCACAATAACAGGCATTAAAATACCGCCCCAAACCGCCAGTAACAATGAACTGATAAGCAGCAGCAATAGCAACATCATTGAGTCAGGATCTGAAAATTTTCGCTTATACCAACGTTCAAAAACGTTTAACATCTATTGTCCTTACAAATTATTAGGCATCGCCAAATACTGGTTGTTGGTGATAAGAGAAACTCACCTATATGATGGGGGACATTATTACACAACCCCGGCATGATAAAATAGGGCTTAACTTAGATTACAGAAATAAAGAGAGGTTGTTTTTGGAATTAGATTGGACATGTCGTTTTGGCAACGTAAAAGCCATTTTACGACTAAAAAAAACACTCACTTTAGGAGAGGTTCCTGATAATTTTCAAATAATAGCAAATAAACTATTAGAATTGGAAGGCACATTTACTGATGGTTTTGATAACAATATTAAATACTTACTAAACAAAAAAAACTGGCATTTGGCGAACTGCAATCAAGGTAAACCTAGTGTAGCGCTGAAAAAGCACCATAACCAATATGCATTTGATTTACATTGTTTCCCCGTGCTTAAAGGTGAACCTCAAGCCCTTATTAAACCTTTTGATGCCGATTCACCTTTTTTGGAATTTAATCCCTCTGCGTTAGGTCCCCTATTAAATATACCAAAACTAAGTGACTTTATTAGCCTAACTATTCGTCATGGTGATGAAGCGGACATGGAATTACTAAAATATGCCCATATGTTACTAGAACAGTTAATTGATTTATTAAGCAAATCATTGCATGTTGTTGAAAATGGTGGGAAATCAATTCAGGAATTATTTTTGTATATTGACCAACAATTAAAAGAAATGAAAACAGCATAAGGTAAAATTGAACTAATTAGCTGCTTGTTGATCCATAATATACTCAGACATTTATTAACCTGCACGGCCATGTAATATCAACCTAATAAAAACAGACGGAATCTATGATAAAACCTATTGCTAACACCGTTTTTTCTGCCTTAATTATAGTTTTTTTGGGCACTATGTCTGTTAGCGCAGTAAACAAGAAAAATGACTTACCTGAAATAGGTGTTGTCGCATCTAGTGCTATCAGCTTAGACAAAGAAGTACTAATTGGCGACATACTTATGCGTCAATTACGTGGTCAAGCACCTGTTATTAACGATCCACTGTTGGATGAATATATTCAAGACATTGGTAATCGTTTAGTTGCGCAAGCAGACAACGTTAAGTTTCCTTATAAATTTTTTATTATTAATAGTCCAGATATCAATGCATTCGCGTTTTTTGGTGGACATATCGGCATTCATTCCGGGCTTATTTTTAACGCCAGAAACGAGTCTGAATTAGCCTCTGTATTGGCTCATGAAGTCAGTCACGTTACCCAAAGACACATAGCTAGAAGCATGGAAGCACGGCAAAAATCGTCTCCATTACAAATTGCGAGTCTGTTAGGCAGCATCATGTTGGCTGTGGTTAATCCGGAAGCGGGCATGGCAGCGCTTTCAGTTAGCAATGCAGCATCGGCACAATCCTCTATCAATTACACCAGACAAAACGAAAAGGAAGCGGATAGAGTCGGCATCAGTATATTGGCTGATGCCGGTTTTGATCCAAATGGTGCAAGCAGCTTTTTTTCAATATTAGCTGAAAAAAACCGGCTTAAATCCACCCCATTAGCGTTTCTACTAACTCACCCATTACCAGAATCTAGGATTGCAGACGCGAGAACACGAGCAGCTCAATTTAGACCACGTAACATTCCAGAGAACATCAATTTTCACTTAGCTAAAACCAGAGTTTTGGCACGTTACTATGCCAACCCAAAACGGAATATTGAATACTTTTCAGAGATCATTCAAAAACAAACATATGTATTTAAACAGGCTGCAGAATATGGTTTGGCGTTATCTTATTTAGCCAACGAACAATTTGATCCCGCACTTAAATTGATAGACGGGCTGTTAGAAAAAGACTCTAATAACTTATTTTATTTAGATACCTATACCGACATTGCAATAGAAACCGATCAACATCAACAAGCAATAGATAGACTATCAGCGCAAATTATTCATGCGCCTTATAACCGAGTGTTAACCTTAAATTTAGCCAATGTATTAATCAAAACAAAAGATTTTGACAGGGCAACAACACTGTTAAAAGACTATTTATTAGTCAACCCAAATAATATGCTGGCACACGAGTTATTAGCAGATGCCTATCGCAGTAGCGAACAAAAACTAGAAATGCACCAAGTAAAAGCTGAAATTTATGCAATGGTAGCAGCCTATCCTAGAGCGATAGATGAATTACATACTGCTTACAATTATGCGAATGAACGTAAAATTGAAAAACAACGCATAAGAGCCAGAATTGACCAATTTAGAACTGCACAAGAACGCTTACAAACCCTTTAACTGATTGATAGTTTGAATTAGTTTTTCAGCGCTTTGTTCGCCTTTCAGTTGTTTTTGCACTTTTCCATCAGCATCAAGAACATAAGTGGTCGGCAAACTGCTAGGTAGTTTGCCCCATGGCAGCGTATTCAGTCTTTCTATAATCGGAAATTGAATCGTATATTTTTGTTGTAGTACCTTTAATTGGGAATTATCTAGCGGGTCAAAGCTCACAGCAAAAATCTCAATATTTTCATTATGTTGTTGATAGAACTGGTTCAACTCTGGCATTTCTCGCAAACATGGAGCGCACCATTCGGCAAAATAATTGACGACTTTCCACTTTCCTTGTGAATGACTCCAACGATGTCCCTGTCCATCAAGAGTCGTAAAATCTACTTTTAATTGCTGTTGACTCCATACACCAACAAACAAAGCCAACAGCGCAGCCAATATAATGACGATTTTTTTCAAAATAACAGTGTCCTAAATGCTGGTTACTCTCGTAACAAAATAAATAAAATGTAGAATACTACGTATAAATACGAAATCTCATTCGAAGTGAAAAAAATTTATGTCTGAACTCAAAATATTACACAACCCAAGATGTTCAAAAAGTCGCCAAACACTGCAAATACTCAATGAAAAAGGACTTGAGCCTCAAATTATTGAATATTTAAACAACCCATTAAGCGCAGATGAACTAACAGAAATAATTAGCCAATTAGGTTTTTCTTCAGCAAGGCAATTAATCAGAAAAGGGGAAGATGCATATAAAGAACAAAATTTGGCTGACCAAACCTTATCTGAAGAAGCCTTAATTAACGCCATGCTTAGCCATCCCAAACTCATTGAACGACCTATTGTTTTGTTCAACGGCAAAGCCGCAATTGGCCGACCTCCTGAATCTGTTTTGAGTATTTTATGAGTCAGGTAGTACTCATTCTTTATTACAGCCGGCACGGGGCGACTCAAGCGATGGCAAACAGCATCGCATTGGGGGTAGAAAAATCGGGGCTAGAAGCGCGTTTACGCTGTGTTCCTGAAGTCAGCAATAATATAGCTAACGATCAACACTCAGTTCCGCATTCGGGTGACCCTTATGTAGTCAAACAAGACTTAGAAGACTGCTGTGCTTTGGCACTTGGCAGCCCTACCCGTTTCGGAAATATGGCCGCTCCGTTAAAATATTTTTTAGACGACACTAGTGCTCAGTGGTTAGCAGGCACATTAGAAAATAAACCCGCTTGTGTTTTCACCTCTACATCCAGTATGCATGGTGGTCAAGAGACAACCTTACTAACTATGATGATCCCGTTACTTCACCATGGCATGGTATTATGTGGACTGCCCTACTCTAACCCAGAATTACATACCACCTTAACTGGCGGAAGCCCATATGGAGCAACACATTTAGCCCAAGGCGACAACAAAAACAAACTCTCTACAGATGAACAAAAATTGTGTGTAGCACAAGGCCAAAGACTGGCTAAATTGGCAGCAAAACTGGATACCTAATATGACATTTAATAGCAGCTTTTTTCGACGATTAACCTTAACCAGTTATTTACTTTTAATTGTTTGGTTAGTGGTCTGGCATTTTGTTTTAACCATCGATAAGCCCACTTCTACTTTGTTCACAATATTATTTTGGATAGTGCCGATTTTATTGCCGGCTAAAGGACTATTTGAAGGAAAACCCTATACCTATGCCTGGACCAACTTTATTGTCATGTATTATTTATTACATGGATTGACAGCTGTGTATGCTGTCGAAGGCGAAAGATGGTATGCACTAGTCGAAATATTACTGTGTAGTGTTTTATTTACTGGTTGTAGCTTCTATGCACGTATTAGAGGGCGTGAACTTGGCTTGGGCATACGCAAATTAAAAGAAGAATTACTTGAAGAAAAACACGCATTTGAAAGTTTAAAAACTAAAGATCAAAAATAGCCTTAACAAAAGGTATGGTGAGTTTTCGTTGCTGTTGCAGTGATTGCTCATCAAGTATTTCCAATGATTTGACCAAAGCGGGCATATCTCGTTGCCAATGATTAATCAAGTATTTTGCCACCTCTTTTGACATGTTCAAACCGCGATGCTGGGCTTTAACGATTAGCGCTTCTTGTCGCTCTTCGTCGGTTAATGAATAGAGTTGAAAATTTGTGCCCCAAGACAGTCTAGATACAAGATCAGGCAGTTCTAAGGACAACTGGTTAGGAGGTTGATTTCCAGTAATCACCAAACAACCATCATTTTGTTCTTTAACCCTATTTATCAAGTCAAAAACCGCTATTTGCCATTCACTTTCACCCTGTAAACTCTCAATATCATCCAGACAAATTAGGCGATAGTGTTCTAGCCCTTGAAGCACATCAGGTGACATAAGTTGTTTTTCGTTAAAGCTTAAATACACACAAGGTTCACCTGCCAACTCGGCTTGTTGGCAAGTCGCATATAACAAATGGCTTTTGCCCAAACCAGAATCAGAAAACAAATAAGTCAGCCAATTAGAGACCTTATCCGTTTCAAATTGCCTAAATAGCGTGTTTAGATGACTACATGCTTGAGCATTTTGACCAGGAATAAAACTAGTAAAAGATTCTGTATCTTTTAAACCAATTGGCAATGACAACTGACCAGTTACTTGACCCAAAAGAACTCCAAACCATTTATAGGTTGGCCAAAATCATCAACAACCGGCCTAATTTTACGATGTAATTTTAGGGCGTTAGTTAAATCATCCACGTCGCCCAATAAATCCAATTCAAAGGTTGCACGCGGGCCTTGCTGCTTAATCAAAGTAGCGCCATTAACAACACTCATACTTTCTAATGAGCTCAAGGCCTGACTGTAGTAGGTAAGTGAGTCGATGTTGTTAACTACTATTTGAACACTAGTATCTGCTCCATCAATTTGGGTTAAGTCAATCGCATACTTAAGAGATAACTGATCAGCTAGCGCATCTACTAAGGCATCTGCGATGATTAACCTAGTTTCACCTTGTACTTGGCCCGATAATAAACCGCCCCCCTCAATCATGGTCCAATCAGCGGTCCATATTGCGTTTGAGTTTGTATTTACAGTTATACTGTCCTTAGCATCATCAGTTAATTGCGTATCATTAAGGTAAATTCTCGCTGACAAAATAGAGGGGACAGCATAACGTTCGCTAGCTTTGGTTATTTGATTAGTAAACCCACCCCAAATGTCGTATACCCCTAATGTTTGAAGATCAGTTAAGTCCCACAAAGGAAACAGCAAACTAATGCCTCTTTGCTGCGCTCGTAAATTCAATTGTTGATAGATGTCTGCGTATTCGGTAGGCGTGGCTATTTGTCGAGGAGCATCATCAGATGACTTAATACTTAACCAAATGAGTGATTCTGGGCGCCTTTTATCCCAAACTGAAAAACCTGCGCTGCGAATAACACTCTCTACTCGTTTTGGATCAAAGCTAATCACCAAATAGAGTTGTGCCTCTTGTTTATTGTAACTATAAGACCTGACAAATCGTGTTGCCTTTGTGACTGCACTTTTAATTTTAGAGCTAGTTAATAAGTCACTGTTACCACCAACTTTAATTAACACTTGTTTAAGCGCTAGACTAAAAGCATTATTTTGCATTCGCTCAGACTGATCATCTACTGCAATTTTAGCGTCATACAAATCATCGATTACCTCAGCTTTGAGGCTTTGACAGCACAATAGCCAAAAGAGTAAAATCACGAATAACACTGGGTTTAATTTTATTGGCATCTGGGCCAACTCTCCTCAAAACAACATTCGAAATTTTTTCTATCAGGCATTGTCTTTTATTTGCGAGCAAAATTCATCAATTGTTTGTCAATCTATATACTCAAATCACCCAAAAATGAAAATTCTAGAGTTATTTGCGCATATATGTCGATATCCGTCGTTGGTATTATTTGTCCAAGCTGCTAAAATCTGCGCTCTTTTTTTGCGGCCATATTGAGGATTAAACGTGAGCGATAAAAATTCATCACTAAGTTACAAAGACGCTGGGGTTGATATAGATGCAGGCAATCAACTAGTCGAAAGAATTAAGTCGGTCACAAAGAAAACTCACAGACCTGAAGTTAAAGGTGGTTTAGGTGGTTTTGGCGCCCTGTGTGCACTACCTGAAAAATATAAAAAACCACTTCTAGTATCAGGCACCGACGGTGTAGGCACTAAACTCAGATTGGCAATGGACTTAAAACAACACGCTGGTATTGGCATAGACTTAGTTGCCATGTGTGTAAATGACCTAATAGTACAAGGCGCTGAGCCTTTATTTTTCCTCGATTATTATGCTACCGGAAAACTAAATATAGATACTGCCACAGAAGTAGTAACTGGCATTGGCAAAGGTTGTGAGTTATCTGGCTGCGCACTTATAGGTGGCGAAACAGCTGAAATGCCTGGTATGTATCATGGTGAAGATTATGATGTTGCTGGGTTTTGCGTAGGTGTTGTCGAAGCAGATGATGTGATTGATGGTTCACGGGTAGCTCAGGGTGATGCGCTAATTGCTTTAGCCTCTTCAGGTCCACACTCAAATGGTTATTCTTTAATCCGCAAAATCATAGAAGTATCCGCTAGTGATACCAGTGAAATGCTTGAAGGCAAAGCGTTGTCAGAACACTTACTTGAGCCTACTCGAATATATGTCAAAAACGTATTGTCCTTATTGGAACAAATACAAGTCAACGCCATTTCCCATATTACCGGTGGTGGATTTTGGGAAAATATTCCACGCGTATTGCCAGAAGGTACCAAAGCGGTGATTGATGGTAATAGTTGGCAGTGGCCGGCAATATTTAATTGGTTACAAACTAAAGGCAACGTAACCACCCATGAAATGTATCGCACTTTCAATTGTGGAGTCGGTTTAATCATTGCATTACCCAGTGATAAAGCCGCCCAAGCCATTGAACTATTAAATGGCCTCGGTGAAAATGCATGGCAAATTGGCCATATTGAAAATAGTGACAGCGAGCAACAGGTTGAGATCAATTAAGTGACTGAACATACGTCGCAAAAATCCATAGTGGTATTGGTTTCAGGCAATGGTTCGAACTTACAAGCGATCATCGATGATATTTCTCAGCAAAAAATTAACGCTAGGATCTCAGCGGTTATCGCTAACCAAGAATCTGCATTTGGATTAGTTCGCGCTAAAAATGCAGGTATCCCAGCTATCTTTATTGACCATAAGAGTTTTGCTAGTCGAGAAGAATATGATGCTAAATTGGCGAGTTGTATAGAAGAGTTATCTCCGAATCTCATTGTATTAGCTGGATTTATGCGTATTCTAACTCCAGCTTTTGTTGAGCGTTTTAGTGGAAGGATGTTGAACATTCATCCATCTTTGTTGCCCAAGTACAAAGGATTGAATACACACCAACGTGCGATTGATGCAAATGACAAAGAACATGGGGCTTCGGTTCACTTTGTGACACCTGAATTAGATGGCGGCCCCGTAGTGTTGCAATCTAAAGTGCCAATATTTGACCAGCAAGAATCAAAAGAATTGGCAGAAAGAGTACAACAACAAGAGCGTCAGATGTACCCACTTGTGATTAAATGGTTTTGTGAAGAAAGGCTAAAAATGATCGACAACAAAGCGGTATTAGACAATCAAGTGTTAGCTGAAGAGGGTTATGCAATTGGGTAAAGCTATTGGTTTTTTATCGATAACTCTGTTTTTAGGGCTGACTTTTGGCGTAAATAATCGGGCTTATGCAGACTCAGACCAATTGGTAGGTTTTGAAGCTGAATACAAGGTTTATCGCTTTGGTAGAAATTTAGGTAAAGCCAGACTTAGCCTTAAAGCTGATGAAGACAATTTATATCGATTAGACTATTACTCAAAAGTATCCGCTTTCTTTTTATCAGATGTTCGCTCTGAAACTAGCTTTTTTTCTGCAAACAATAATCAACTACATCCAAAAACCTATGCTTATAGTCGCAGCGGCACAGGTTCCAACAAAAGCACCAAAATTCAATTTGATGCTGAAAAATCAACAGTCACCGTAAACCAAGCTCAACCAATTGAATGGTTAGGCCAGCTAGATAACCAACTTTATCGTTTAGACGTACAATTAAAGCTAGCTTCAGGCAAACGTGAATTTGACTACAATATTGTGAACAATAGAGGTGAACTTCGTCATTACGAGTTAAAAGTAGTAGGCACGGAGCAACTCGACCTACCTTTCGGTATGCTTGAAGGCATCAAGGTTATGATTTTGCGGAAAAACTCATCAAGAGAAACAATCGCTTGGTTTTCTCCACAACTAAATTATCAGTTAGTACAGCTTAAACAATATAAAGATGGTGACGAACAAGGTGAGATTCGTCTGAAATATTTCAAATCTGAAAATTCTCAATTAGAAGCAAAAAACTAAACCTCTAATGACATCTATACTGATGTTGTTCAGTTATCATTTTAATTAATGCAATGTTATTTAAAATAACCATTCAAAACATAGCTATAAACTGATCCTTAAACTTGATTTTTACATAGAAGAATATATTGTTAAAAGTCTGGTCTGACCTCTTTTTACTGGAGTATTTATGCAAATCCTAATTTGGTTGTTATATGTAGTCGCATCACTTGGCGCGGTAAGTTATTTTCGAATGAAGTTGTTTAATGCAACTGTCGGTATTTTTTGCCTGTTCGTGCTGGGAAGTATTTTCGGTGTGATAGGCGAGTTTACTTGGTTAGCGTTTTTAATCGCCGCCTTGCCTGTGAATATTGAATCGGTACGTAAGCAATACATTAGTGAGCCAATCCTAAAAATATATAAAAAAATCATGCCTGAAATGTCGAGCACTGAAAAAGATGCTATCGATGCCGGTACGGTTTGGTGGGATGGCGAAATTTTTAGTGGCAACCCAAATTGGCAAACACTGCATAATATTCCACAAGCGCGCCTAACCGCTGAAGAACAGGCATTTTTAGACGGTCCAGTAGAAGAAGTATGCAAAATGTGTGATGACTGGGAAGTCACTCACATCAATGCCGACCTTTCTGCAGAAGTGTGGCAGTACCTAAAAGATAATAAGTTCTTCGCCATGATCATCAAAAAGGAATACGGGGGCTTAGATTTCTCTGCTTTTGCACAATCTCGCGTATTACAAAAATTGTCTAGTGTCAGTGCGGTACTGTCTACCACTGTAGGTGTACCTAATTCTTTGGGCCCAGGAGAATTATTGCAACATTATGGTACCAAAGAACAACAAGACCACTATTTACCAAGGCTAGCAGTAGGAGACGAAATTCCGTGTTTTGCCCTAACAGGACCTGAAGCTGGCTCAGATGCTGGTTCATTGCCCGACAGTGGCATAGTGTGCAAAGGCCAATGGAATGGTGAAGAGATTCTCGGTATGCGTCTTACCTTCGATAAGCGCTATATCACCCTAGCCCCAGTAGCAACGGTTATTGGTTTAGCTTTTAAGATGTATGATCCAGACGGGTTATTAGGTGATGAAAAAGAATTAGGCATTACCTGTGCATTATTACCCAGAGACACCGCAGGCATGGAAATTGGTAATCGCCACTTTCCATTAAACGTACCATTTCAAAATGGGCCGATTAGAGGACAAGATATTTTTGTACCTTTAGATTACATCATTGGCGGCAATGCAATGATTGGCCAAGGCTGGCGCATGTTAGTCGAATGTCTATCTGTTGGCCGGGTTATTACCCTACCTTCAACTTCAGCCGGCGGAGCCAAAAGTATTGCCCTTGCAACTGGTGCTTACGCTCGTATTCGCCGTCAATTCAAAATGCCGGTAGGTAAAATGGAAGGCATTGAAGAGATGTTGGGCCGAATTGGTGGCAATGCCTATCTGATGGACGCTGTGACTTCATTTTCAACCAAAGGCGTAGACTTAGGTGAAAAGCCCTCTGTTATCTCTGCAATATGCAAATACCATTTAACCGAAAAGATGCGTCAGTTAGTTAATGACGCTATGGATGTGCACGGCGGAAAAGGAATAATGCTCGGCCAAAATAATTATCTGGGCCGAGCTTATCAAGGTGCTCCTATTGCTATTACGGTAGAAGGTGCAAATATCCTAACCCGTAACATGATGATATACGGTCAAGGTGCAATGCGTTGTCACCCCTATGTATTATCAGAATTGCTTGCGGCAAATAATCCTGATGCTGACGAAAGCCTAGAACAATTCGACCAAGCAGTATTTGGACATATTGGTTTTGCTATCAGTAACTTGTTCCGCAGCTTATGGTTCTCCTTAACGGCTGCAAGATTAACCAAAGCACCATTTACTGACGAAACTGCTGGTTACTACCGTTCAATGCAGCGTTATAGTTCGAATATGGCCTTTCTATCTGATGTTGCAATGGCAGTCTTAGGCGGTGAATTAAAACGTCGCGAACGCATTTCAGCGCGTTTAGGTGACTTATTGAGTTATTTGTATCTCACCTCATGTGTTTTGAAACGTTTTGATGATGAAGGACGCAAAGCCGACGATTTACCTCTAGTGCACTGGGCGATGCAAGACAGTTTGCATAAACTAGAAGTAGCTTTAGAGGAATTACTCGATAATTTCCCATCAAAAATAATGGGTAAAGCACTCAAATTAATCATCATGCCATTTGGCAAAAAATATAAACGGCCTTCTGACGAGTTAGAGCATAAAATTGCCAGACTTTTACAGACCCCAAGTGAAGCTCGTAGCCGATTAGGTGCAGGCCAATACTTGTCTCGCGTGCCAGGTAATTTGATGGGAGATTTAGAGCAAACTCTTGAAAATGTACTGGCAGCAGAGCCTATTTATAATAAGGTTTGTAAAGCAGCCAAAGAATATTTGCCGTTTACCGAATTAGACAAAGTGGCAGATAAAGGGCTCGAATTAGAAGTGATTACCGAAGAACAGGCAACACTGCTAAGAGAAACTGAAAAAGGTCGATTACGCACCATCAATGTTGATGACTTCAAACATAGTGAACTGGTACAAACGGTAGAAAAAGAAAAGCCGAAAAGAAAACCCAGAGCGAAGAAAGTAGCTTAAACATTATTCTAAGGCCCTGTTAAACAGGGCTTTAATTATTAAATAACAAACCAAGATTAGCATTACCTCTAATAATTTTTTCAACAACCTTTTTAAACCATTTCAAACTACCAATAAAATAATCACACACCTTTTGTTTATCTTTACTGTGTGAACAAGCTACAAACAACACTAAAAATACAATGATATTCAAGAGTATCGACTAAGCTAATTTACATTAAACGTAGTTGGGCCAAAAAGAAGCGTCCACAGTGATTCGCTTATTTTAAAGCGGCTATTTTGCAATTTTTAAGAATAAGTGTCTTTTTAAGCAGTCTCTAATTGACGTGGTCTTCATTTTTTATTTTTCAAGGATACCTATCAAGCAGTTATTTGGTCTATATTCTAAATACTTGTCTATATTAAATGTCAGCACACGTCTACTTGATGTATTGGAGTAATTAAATTTGACAGAAAATAACGCCGAGCCAGTTTCCATAACAAGGTTTTATCGAGAAAGAAAAGCCCGTAAGGAAGCTGAATCATTGCTAGAAGATAAATCTTTAAAACTTTATAACAGCAACTTACAATTAAAAGAACTCGCCAATAGCCAAGAAAAAATGATTTTGGAACGCACTAAAGATCTTGAGCTAGCTAAAAATGAAGCATTAGCATCTAGTAAAACAAAGTCTGAATTTGTTGCCGTCATGAGTCATGAAATTCGAACGCCAATTAATGGTGTACTTGGTTCTTTGTCACTATTGTCTTCCCATCTGTCTACCAAAAAAGCAAAAGAGTTATTCGACATCGCCTTGACGTGGTCAACCTAAAACGACCACCCCAGTTAAGCTACTTTTTGTAATTCATTGTTTTGTCTTTCAAAGTCATTA
>ENA-OSET01000531-OSET01000531.1-sediment-metagenome-genome-assembly--contig:-NODE-531-length-42654-cov-6.895648_pt1 | contig 42654 bp, 37 predicted proteins | sample MGYA00237882_ERZ534229 | MGnify/ENA primary metagenome ERZ534229 (study PRJEB26408, sample SAMN06266212) | sediment metagenome | isolation source: Hudson Canyon methane seep mesocosm | place: USA:Hudson...
ACAAGTTTGTGAATTATACGTTCGCAAGCTCACGAAAATTACAAAAGCGTTGTAGACGAAGCTTTGACGACCCCCTTCGAGCTTGTAGTCGGTCGATCTCTCTAGTCCCTCAAGAGGCTCTTGAGATGGAACATCTAACCTATCCTCGCATCTCAACCAGCAAGGCGTCGCCGCTGCGTTTATAGGCCAATAACGCAGCATAGCGAACACTAGCCGAGTTAGTCGGTAAGTCTTATTGAATAATAACTTTTGCCATCGTAGTAACTTCGTTTACCGTATCTGGAGACGATTTTTCAATAAGCTCTACTTGTCGTTGTTTAAAATCCAAGGACTTCAACTGATGCACAAGTATAGCGCCTTCAGTTTTGTGACCATTTGACAGCACAACTTCAAGACTGATGTTGCGTATCGTACTGGTTATGGGCGCTACAATGGCCAAGCCCGTGTGTTTATTAAATGCTTTACGGGAGATCACAAAAGCAGGCCGTCGCTTCATAATCTCCTTACCGCTGCTAGGGTCAAAATCAAGCCAGACGATGTCGCCTTGATCAGGAACAAATGCCATTATATTTCCTTGCCGATGGGAGTGGCTTGAATCCATTCTCTATCTTCATCTGTTAACGCCAAATTCTTTTTGGGGCTGCCAGCGAGTAGTTCTTCCAAAGTGGGTTCTGCTGAGATTGGCGTTAGTACTATGCGGTTATCTTCAACGCGAAGGTCGAGGGAGGAACCCACGTGTAAGCCTAGCATGCTTAGAATGGCTTTAGGGATGCTTACGATATTGGCACCGCCTGATTGTCGTATTGCAATTTGGGTCATGGCTAGATCCTCCTGAGGGTCGAATGACAGGAGTTATACCATAGTATAATCATTGGGGTTTTACAATAGTATAATACTGCTGTGAGGGAAGTGGCAATTTCTAAGTGAGATCCGAGTGACCCTACCGTGATTTACTCCTTATTGATTTGACCCTTCCCTCAGATTTAGCAGCACGAAAGTAATGAAGTTATAACTATGCCTATAGATTACGAGCCGGATCCTGCCGAGAATCGTAGAGCTTGCCAATCAGGTGAAACAGCAAGGCGCGCCTGCCTGGCTGAACGGTAGATAGCTTAGTTCATCAAGTATTACCAGATCAGTATGACTGAGGCGGTTGGCTAGCTTACCCTGGTTGCCGGCCTGTTTCTCGTGCTCAAGCAGGTTCACCAACTCGATGGTCGAGAGGAATTGCACCCGATAGTGGTGGAGCTGCTTAACGGTACGGTGCTGCTTGCGAGGGCGCTTCGCCTCTCGGTGCAGCCAGTTGGTTGGGGTCAGCTCCTAGTCGTCAAGCTTGCTGCGCCTCTTGCGGTTGGGATATTGGGGCTCAACGATATCGCTGTTGAGGTACTTATCAATGGTGTTGCGAGATAGGGAGGATATTACGCCAAAACGCCAGATCTATGTATTTTCGAATTGCTACGGGCCACTAATCACGGGGTTCTCAGGGCGAAGTGTTACATTTGGAGGGGAAATCCCCAGTACCCAACTTATAACTGCACTGATTTTATGGAGGATTACAATGTGTTGACACGAGTAGTGCCACTACGTATTATTTATTTTATGGCGCTGACAGTGCCACTAATTGGCGTGTGGGTAAAATAAAACAGGCGTTTAATAATAAAGAGGAATAAAGCATGAGAGGCACCACAAAGAGTCTTTTTAAAAACAGTTTATCCGTAGCGATTAGGGCTACGATTGGCATGACAGCAATGGGTGCGCTGGCAAGCGCACATGCTGAAACGTTCATGCTGGAAGAAATTGTAGTTACCGCTCAGAAGCGCTCGGAGGGTCTGCAGGATGTACCTGTGTCGGTTAACGCGTTTAGCGAAACAGTCATTCAGGAGGCTGGTATTGCTGATGCAAACGATCTCTCTGTTTTAACGCCCTCTCTGACCGTAGCCTCTAACATTGACCCCTTTAGTGCTCGCATGAGTATCCGCGGTATCGGTACCGCTCAGGCAGATCCATTTTTGGAGCCTTCCGTTGGCATGTTCGTTGATGGTGTCTATTTCAATCGCAGTGGCTTAGGCATGTCCGATCTTGTTGATATTGAACGGATCGAAGTCTTACAAGGCCCGCAGGGTACTTTGTATGGCAAGAATACTAACGCCGGCGCTATTAGCATTGTTACCAAGCGCCCCAGCCTGGAAGCTTTTGAGGGTTCTGTCGTAGCCAGCAAGGGTAGCTACGATATGACTAAGCTCACTTTGGCGGTGTCAGGTCCGATTTCAGACACCGTTGCTTATCGTTTGGCTGGCAATATTAACCAGCGTGATGGCTATTATGATAATAGTGGTGGCAAAGATCTTGACGATGCTGATGACAGTAATCTGCAGGGCAAGTTATTGTGGGAGCCTAGTGACAACTTAAGCTTCTTGTTTAGCGCCAGTCATGTTGAAAGAGATACCGCTTGCTGCGGTGCAGACTCGGTTCAGTCTGACACTGTGAATGGTTTACTTGTCGGCCAAGGCTTTAGCCCTGACAGTAACGACGAATTTGACCGCGACATCGCCACCAACGACAGAACCTACTTTGAGATGGAAACGGACGCGGCTTCCCTGACCATCGAATATGACACCGATTTTGGTGAGTTGAAGTCGATTACCGCATGGAATGACTACGAGTACACCGTCGGTCAGGATGCGGACCGGTCACAATTGGACATATTGGCGGCACATGATGATATGCATTCTGGTGACAGTTTTTCCCAGGAACTGGTACTGAGCGCCAGTGCCGGTGACCAACTGGATTATCAGGTAGGCCTGTTTTACTACAAATCTACGATCGCGCGAGAGGGTAAAGATGGCAATCCCATTTTTTCTTTGGGGGATGACTTTGTCAGCGCTGTCGGTGCGGTTCTAGGGAATCCAGCCATAGGTTTTTCTGCAGCGGCAGGCGACAATATTACCGCTGATATCGAGCAGGAAGCGGAAACCATCGCTGTGTTTTCGCAGGCGACCTGGCACATCAGCGAAGACTGGCGCCTGATCGGCGGCCTGCGCTATACCGAGGAAGAAAAAGAGGCAGATCTCCTGACCGAAGTAAATTCCACTGCTCCAGGTTTCATTCCGGCAGGCGCTTTTGGTGTGCACCCCCTACTTGGCCCTCTGCCCGGCGCTAACGTTCCCGTCGGCCACATTATCGCAGGTTTCACCACCCCGATAGACGCCACCTTGGATCGTAAGAGCTACAATGCTGATTGGTTACTGCGCGTTGCCTATGATCTCAACCCCGATACCATGCTGTTTGCCAGCGCCTCTACCGGCACCAAGTCAGGTGGCTATAATTCGGTGAGTGGTCTTGAAGCTGAGCGAGAATTCGACGATGAGGAAACACTCAGCTACGAGCTTGGCATAAAATCCACTCTGCTTGATGGACGGATGCGTATCAATGCGACTGCATTTTTGACCACCATTGAGGAATATCAGCAATCAATCCCGCTAGACAGCGGACTTGGTAATGCCGTTCAAAATGCCGCTGAAGTAGAAGTCTCCGGTCTGGACATACAAGTCGATGCGCTGCCGCTGCCCTTCTTGACGCTCTCTGCCGGTCTGCAATATCTCGATAGCTACGAATTCACCAAAGGCCAATCAAAGGGTCTGAACCTGCCATACACTGCCGAACTCAGCGGCAACCTGGCCGCCACGTTTGTATTCCCGTTAGCCGATGGCGGTGTTTACTGGCGTACGGATTACAGCTATATGGACGAGCACGGTAATGCTGGTGATGCCGCTGTAGCTGCGCTAGACAGTGTTCAGCAGACCCGCAACCTGGTAAACAGCACGCTGGGTTGGCGCAATGAGCAGTGGGATATTTCGCTTTGGGGCAAGAACCTCACCGATGATGACTACGCCAGTGGCATTGGACCCTTTCCGCTTACCGGTGCAACTGCTTATTTCCTTACAGCACCACGTACTTTTGGAGCAACGGTTCGCTACAACTTTGGCGACTAAGCCTCGTTTGCCAAGTGCCCTGTCAGTGATGGCAGGGCTTTGAGGTTGACTTTAGGGTCGGAGCTGTAGGCTAGCTCCCGGTTTTAAATAGATAGGTTTCAGCATCATGGACGCTTGCTTACTGGCGCTGTGTTATCACGATCTCTCTTTAAGGTAAACGCTTCGGCCTTTGCCTTCTTTTTTATTGCACCGTACAGACTCTTCTCTGTAGCGGTAACCTAAAATAAAACGCTGGCTAGCCACTTTGGGATAATCGCCTTGAGTGCGCCCAGATCTTCAGGGATGCACTAGCAGTTTGGAGTAAATCATGGTGAAAAGAATATCAATGATCGGGGGCATCCTGATCCTGCTATTGGCGGGGCTTGCCTATGTAAACCAGATTCCCCTGATACTAACACTGGTGAAAATCAAGTCGGCCATGGGGCACGACATTGGCCCACCCCGTGCTATCCCTTGGAGTGAGGGCCCCAGAAGCGAGGGCCCAGCCCATGCCAGCAACGAACTTGGCGAACGCCCGCCCAATATTATACTGATTGTTGCGGACGACCTGGGTTATAACGATATTTCCACGTTTGGCGGGGGCGTGGCGGGTGGGCGCGTGAAGACTCCCCATATTGATCAACTGGCAGCCGAGGGCGTAGCGTTCACTCAGTCTTATTCCGGTGCGGCCACCTGTGCGGTCTCTCGGGCAATGCTGATGACCGGGCGCTATCCCACCCGGACCGGTTTCGCGTTTACGCCCATGCCTGCTGGCATGGCGCCTATAGCAATGCACATTGCTGCCAGTATGGGGCGTGGCGGCCCTCCAGGAATCTACTATCCAGAGATAGATGAGGTGAAACCGCCCTACGAGGAGCAGGGCCTACCGGCCGAGGAAGTGACCGTAGCCGAAGTGCTGCGAGACCATGGCTATCAGACCTTCCATATTGGAAAATGGCACCTCGGGCGCAAGAATGGTATGGCGCCACACGAGCAGGGTTTTAACCAGAGCTTGCTCATGGCCGATGGCCTCTATCTTCCTGAAGACGACCCCAAAGTGGTGAATGCCAGGTTGGATTTTGATCCTCTGGACATGTTCCTCTGGGCGAACCTGGGTTTTGCCAACAGCTTTAACTCCGGCGATGAAGATCGCTTCGAGCCACGTGGTTACCTCACCGATTACTGGACCGATGAGTCGATTAATATCATCAAAGCCAACAAGAACCGGCCGTTTTTTCTCTACTTAGCACACTGGGGGGTCCATACCCCCTTGCAGGCAACACGTGAAGATTATGAGGCAGTCGGTGATATACAGCCGCATCGACTTCGAGTGTATGCGGCTATGATTCGTGCCATTGACCGTAGCGTGGGCCGTATTAACGCGTTGCTTGAAGCCGAAGGCCTGGCGGAAAACACCATCGTAGTGTTCACCAGTGACAATGGCGGAGCGCACTATATTGGTCTGCCTGAGGTTAATCAGCCTCTGCGCGGCTGGAAGAGTACCCAATACGAAGGCGGCCTACGCGTACCGCTGTTTATGAAATGGCCCGCACGAATAAAAGCAGGAACAATCACCGAGGAGCCGGTAGCGCATATTGACATGATGCCGACACTGGCAGCGGCGGCACAAGCGTCAACGCCGGAGGGGGTCGCCATTGACGGGCTGAACCTGTTGCCACTGGCTACAACTGAGCGCGCTCAAGATTGGGATCGTCAGTCCCTGTTTTGGCAGAGTGGACACTACCGGGTTGTGCGCGATGGGGATTGGAAACTTCAGGTTGCCGAGCGGCCGGAAGCAGCGTTGTGGCTGTACAACCTGGCGGAGGACCCGACTGAGCAAAGTAATCTCGCCTCATCGCACCCCGACAAACTCACCGAATTGATGGCGCTGCTCGATGCACATCAACGTGATGCTCGAGAGCCTTTGTACCCGTCAGCGGTGGAGGCAGCGATGCCCCTAGACAAAACCAACGCTGACCGATTCGAAGATGGCGACAAATTCATATACTGGCCTAATTAGATGTCGAAGTATTAGCCGCTTCGGTGGCGAGCAAATATAAACCTTTAAAACAACTGGAGAATACCAATGAGTAATTTTGAAAAATATAACCTGTCCGTCCAATCCCCAATGGGCAAGCAAGAGTCTGAGCTATTTTTGGCACAAGACGACAACCAACTGACCGGTAAAATGGTGGGAGTAAGTGACGGTAGCGAGTTCAGCATCGAAGACGGTAAAGCCGACGGTGATCAATTATCTTGGATCGTTAAAGTAGACAAACCGATGCCAGTTACTCTGACATTCTCAGGTACCAGCAATAGCAACGGCATTGAAGGCGAAGTCACCTTTGGCGCATTTGGCAAAGGTCCCTTCACAGCAACGCAAGCGTAAATTGATGAAACTAGAAAGCCATCACCTGAGGCCTTGGCCTCGGCTGTGATGGAAAGCTGGGATAAGGTTACTTATGGCAGAGCAATTTAAAGATCAGGGTGGGCTTGCTGGCATGGACCCTAACCCGCTGCTACGCTGGTTGACGTCTGTTATCTTGCGTCGAGTCTGCAATCCGGAGCGACTGCAAAAGCAGCGGCTAAAAACAGAGCGGGCGCGGCGTAAGGCCGGCGAACCCCATCTGGTGGAGTACTTTCATCAGGTGGAAGATGGCTACAGTCACCTGGCCGCTCAGATCTTGCAGCAGTTCTGTGAGCGTTACGATATCGAGTTGGTCTGTCACCTGGTACGTGGTCCCCAGGGCAAGAACTTACCCGAGCCGGATCTGTTGTTACAACTGTCTCGCTATGATGCTTTCCATGTGGCGCCGGAATATGGCCTGCAATTTCCCGAGCATTCGAATTCCCCGGATCCTGCACTGGTAGCGCTGGCGACAGCGGTGCTGGCGGCTCAAGATAGTGAGAGCTTTGTGGCGTGTGCGTCTCAGGTGGGCGATGCGCTCTGGTCCGGTGATCGGGCTCGCTTGCAGGGCCTGGCTGAGAGCCTGGGCTGCGCCAGTGATCGCGAGCGGGAAGCTCGTCTGGATGCAGGCACCGTCCGCCGCAAGCAACTCAAACATTACTCCGGTGCGATGTTCTACTACGGCAAGGAGTGGTACTGGGGTGTTGATCGCCTGTATCACCTGGAGAAGCGCCTGGCCGAGCTGGGTGCCGATCGCAAGGCAGGAGAAAAACTGCTGGTGCCACGCCCGACCGTGGAGGCTGGGCCGCTTAAAGATGACGGCCGTTTGACGCTGGAGGTCTATCCCTCCCTGCGCAGCCCCTATACCTCGATTGTCTTTGATCGCGCTCTGCAACTGGCGCAGGATACCGGAGTAAACCTTGTCGTACGCCCGGTACTGCCCATGGTGATGCGCGGTGTGCCAGCGACTCCGGAAAAGGGGATGTACATCTTCGCCGATACGCAGCGCGAGGCTTTAGAGGCGGGCGTGCCCTATGGCAATTTCTATGATCCCATCGGCGAGCCTGTGCGTCGTTGTTACTCACTATACCCCTGGGCCAGCCAAAAGGGCCGGGGCAATGAACTACTTTCCAGTTTCCTCAGTGCAGCCTTTGCCGAGGGGGTGAATACCAACCGTGAACAAGGTTTGCGCAAGGTAGTCGAGGCCGCTGGCCTGGATTGGAATGAGGCGCAACAGCATCTCGGAGAATCGGAGTGGGAAGGCATTGTCGATCAAAACCGTCAGACCCTGTACGAGGCTGGTCTTTGGGGGCTGCCCAGCTTTCGGTTGCTGAGCGAGCAGGGCGAACAGCTATTAGCCCTCTGGGGGCAGGACCGTCTGTGGTTATTTGCCCGTGAGATTCAGCGACAACTAGAGCGTCGGCAGAACCAATAGGCTGACTTTATATTAAGCACAGAAAATTAAACTTCTTGGAGTAGTAAAAATGAAGACCAGACTAACCGAACTTTTAGGTATTGAAACACCCATCATCTGCGGCGGCATGATGCGAGTCGGGACGGCGGATTTAGCGGCAGCCGCATCCAATGCCGGCGCTCTCGGGGTGATGACTGCACTGACTCAGTCAACACCCGAGGGTTTAGCGGCAGAGATCGCCCGTTGCCAGTCAATGACCGACAAACCATTCGCTGTCAACCTGACCGTAGGCGTGGTGGCGAGTGAGATCAACTATGACGATTATGTGGACGTGATTATAAAGAGCGGCGTAAAAATTGTTGAGACGGCCGGGCGCAGTCCTGAGCCTTTTATGGAGCGCTTCAAGGCCGCGGGCATTAAAGTGATTCATAAATGCGTGGCCGTGCGTCATGCCTTGAAGGCTGAGCGTATCGGTGTTGATGTGGTTAGCATCGATGGCTTTGAGTGCGCAGGCCATCCAGGCGAGCAGGACGTGGGCGGCTTGGTGTTGTTCCCCGCGGCAACTCAGGCGCTCAAAATTCCAGTGCTTGCATCCGGTGGCATCGCCGATGGTAGAGGCCTGGTTGCAGCGTTGGCCCTGGGCTGTGAAGGCATCAATATGGGCACCCGCTTTATGGTGACTCAGGAGGCACCTGTCCATGAGGGCATCAAACAAAAAGTGGTAGAGATGGATGAAAACCAGACCCGCTTGATCTTCCGCAGTTTCAACAACACGGCACGGGTCTACCGTAATTCAGTGGCAGATGAGGTAGTCGAGGTCGAGGCAGCGGGTGGTGACTTTGGCCAGGTGCATCATCTGGTGTCGGGCGCCAATCAGGAGAAAGCCTGGAGCACGGGTGATATCGAGGCCGGCATGGTGACGGTGGGAATGTGCGGTGGTTTGATCAATGACATTCCCAGCTGTGAAGATTTGGTCAAAAACATAATGAGCGACGCCGAAGGGATCATTCGCAGCCGTCTGGCAGGGATTGCCGAGTAATAAGTTAGATAGTGGTGCGGACATTGTTCTTCGAACTTGGCCCTCGAGGCCAAGATTCGGATCGCTAGCCTGTGACGCACTCTGTGACGGTATCGGTTTAATTAACTTATGCCGTCTTTTTTTTAAAAAATAGGTACACATTATGTCAACTCGATTAAAAATCTGGCTGCCCTTTGCGCTGATTTACCTGGCCTTTTTTTCCTGGTACACGGACATGCAGGGGCCTTTAAGTGATGCCGAGATCGAGCAGTTCGTCGCAACCATGACGGCCGCTGGCCGTGAGCCAGAAGAGATTGCGATGGTTGAACAGTTTGCAAGAGAGGATTCTGGCCAACAGTTCCTGATGGCTAACAATGTTGATTATAACGAAAATCCTCCTCAGGTTGAGGGTGCAGAGCCCGGCGAAGACGCCGAACAATTGATGGCAAGGTATATGGAACATATGTTCCCAGCCATACTCGCTCGTGCCTCTCACCCCGCCGTAATGGGGCCAGCCGTGTTCAGGGCCATGGACTTAGCGGGGATAGAAGGCGCGGAAGAGTGGGATATGAATGCCTTATTTCGCTATCGCAGCCGTCGTTCATTTCTGGAGATCGTTACCAACCCTGCGTTTTCTGGAAGGCATGATTTTAAAGCCGCCGCACTGGATAAAAATATTGCATTTCCGATAGAGCCGGCACTCTATCTGGGTGATTTGCGATTGGTACTGGGCCTCTTCCTTTTGGCATTGACCGCCCTCATCGATAGCGCCTTGTTGGCAAGAAAGCTAAAAAAAATGCAAGCATCGAAAGGGAAATAGAACGTCATCAATTCAAATCAATGGGAGGAGGGGCGAGTGGTAAACACAGTTAACTTGTACTGGTACGTTGGCTGTTGCATTCACCTTCTTTGTGGATCTGGCTAATTTAATTAGCCAGAGTGAGGGAAATTATTTCACCGGTGCCCCGATTATTGCCCGTATGAGTGCTGTTTTTGCGGTTGATTGTAAATCCATAAAATTAAGCTTGTTGTTATGCATAGTAGTTTTGTGCGTAGCAGTTTATAACTTGTTGATCCTTATGTTTACCGCAGAATAATAAAGATCCGAATTTATCGACCAACCACACCTCGGGCAATAACTTCTTTCATGATTTCAGAACTACCGGCATAAATGGTTTGGACGCGAGCATCACGATAAAAACGTGAAATAGGGTATTCATCGGTATAGCCATAACCACCAAACAATTGCAGGCATTCATTAACCATACGTAACTGCATTTCTGTGCAGGCCAGTTTTAACATGGCGGCATCTTCTACCGTCATTTTCCCTTGTGAAAATTTGGCCATGTGTTTTTCCAGTAATGCACGGCACATTTCCAGTTCGGTTTTGACTTCGGCTAATTTAAATCGAGTGTTTTGAAACTGACTCACAGAATTACCAAAGGCTTTGCGTTCCGTGACATAAGCGGCAGTTAAATCTAATGCGCCTTGGGCATGACCAATAGCTTGTACGGCGCAGCCAAGTCGTTCGCGGGGGAGTTCCTGCATTAGATAAATAAAGCCTTTGCCTTCTTCACCTAATAGCGCTGACGCAGGTACGCGAACATTGTCAAAAAAGAGTTCCGCGGTATCGCTACTGTGCTGGCCCATTTTCTCAATTTTCTTACCGGTAGCATAACCGTCTAGAGAAGTATCAATCATGAATAATGAAATCCCTTTTGAGCCCGCGTTCGGGGCTGTTTTAGCGCAAACGATCACCATGTCAGCGTGTATACCATTGGTGATAAACGTTTTAGAACCATTAATCACATACTCATCCCCATCACGAATGGCGCTGGTGCGCATACCGGCTAAATCACTACCGGCGCCGGGTTCAGTCATAGCGATGGCGGTAACGACTTCGCCGCTGACCATCGGTGGCAGCCATTGGTCTTTTTGCTCGTCGGTGCCAATGTTTAGAATGTAGGGGGCAACTATATTGGAATGGATGTTATAGCCAGTGCCTAAACCGTGTAGTCCTAAACGGCACATTTCCTCTTGAATCATTTGGCAAACATCAAAGCTGGCAGCGGCTGCGCCATACTGTTCTGGAAAATCCACCAATAACATACCCGCTTCGCCCAAGGTGTTCCAAACATCGCGGGGCATTAAGTGGTCTGCTTCCCACTGTTCATAATGCGGAATAATCTCCTGCTCCAAAAAACGTAAGACCATATCGCGAAATAGTTCGAGTTCTTCGTTGTCCGGGGTAATGTCGATGGGAGTAGCGGTAGTGCTCATGGGATGGCCTCTTGTATCAGTGTCAGTCAGGGTATAAATTCTGCTCTTATCACCTATTGTCTATTCTGGTTGCTTTAGAGACGATTTAAGCTCTTCTAGAGTTCTTTTGTTGGGCCGATATTGATTGGCCGCGTGTTTTTCATCCGGGTAGCCCAAAGAAAGGCCGCAAATCAGCTGGTAATCTTTTTCAATCTCGAATCGCTTGCGAACCGGACTACCCCACATCGCCAAGGAACCCTGTGTGCATGTCCCCAGGCCTTTGTCGGTAGCGGCAAGCATAAGGGATTGCAGAAAAAGTCCGGCATCCAGGGCGCCTAAATGCCCCATTTTTTTATGGATAAAAACAAAGATGGCAACCGGTGCATCAAAGAACTCGAAATTGCGTTGGGCTTGGGCATCGCGAGCGTCACGATCGTGTTGCTCGATGCCCAGGGTTTCGTAGAACCCCCTGCCGGAGTCCACGCTGCGCTTGTGTAGCTCGGGAGGATAGGTGCTTTGCGGTTTGATATCGCCATCCGGGAGTGCGCCACTGAGAATGCCTTTGGCCACTTTAAGGGGCAAAGGCAAGCCATTGAGTGCGTTTACCTTCTGAAACTTCTCAGTCAAGTCTCGGCTAATGGCTGCGCGAACGTCACCCGTAGCCACTGCAATGCGATAAGGCTGAGTGTTTGATGCGCTAGGTGCGAGCAGAGCGGTTTCCAATATTTCGTCCAGTAATGCTTGAGGCACATCTTTATCTGTAAACTGCCTGATGCTCTGCCGTGATGTGATGGCGTCTATAAAATTCATTTAGCTCTATCCTCACTCAGGATTTTCATCATGGCATGCGCTGTGTCCAGGCTCGAGTTCTGGTTCTGGCCGGTCACAAAACGTTTCTCATCATCAACCGCCACATGAGTGGCGAAAAAATCCGCGAACTTGGTTTGGCTTTCGAAGATAGCCCCGGCCTTGCCCTTGGTTTCCCCGGGAGCTGCCAGTACCGAATGGCTGGTGGTAATAACCAATGCGCGCTTGCCGGGTAATTTGACCGATGGCCCGCTGTATTCAGGGTGAAGCCCCAGCTTGTTTAAAATAGTGGGCAGCGCCAGCAGCAATACCCCAACCAGTGCGAGCAGCACGATACCTATAGTGAGCCAATTCATCTTTAACGTTCCTCTTTTATTCATGGGTGAGTATTCTTTATTCGGTAAGCGATATAAAAAGGCAGCAATAGCAATACGGTCAGCAGCAACACCAATACTGGCGTACGCAGACCCGTGTGCAGGGTATTGAGCATCAACTGTTTTACATTATCGAAGCCTGCGGGGACCGGCAGCACTTTGTGTTCCTGCTGATAGTTTTCATAGGCCGAGAGCATCTGCTGCAGTCGCTGTGGCATCTCGCCTGCCAGATCACGGGTTTCGCCCGGATCTTCAACGATATTGAATAAGTGCCACTGTCCATCACCCAGCGGGGGGCGGTTTAAAACAATCTTGTAGTCACCTTGGTAGAGAGCTCCATGGCCACTTATTTCATGGCCCACCGTTGCATCGGCGTCGTAAATCCTGTCAGCGGTGTTCAGTAACAAAGGCCCAATATCGCGCCCTGTTATTGGCTCCACTGGCCGTCCACCGTGGCGTTCACCCGGTGCGGGTATACCCACAAGCGATAGAATCGTGGGTGTGATATCGGTGACAAAGGAAAATGCGTGACTGAGGGCTCCCTTAAGCGGTAGCGCCTCTCCCGCGATGATCAAGGGGACGCGCATGCCGCCTTCACCCACATAGGACTTGTAGTAGGCGAGGGGACTGGCTGCGGCGCTGGCAAAACTCGGGCTAATCGAATTGTAGCTACCCTTCAGACCTAGCGTTTCGTAGTCGTTACGGTATCCCAGAGTTGACGTCATCATATTGGAGTCAAAGTCATTGGGGTCAACGGCGCCAGCACCTTCTGCACCGTTATCTGAGGTGAAGATAAATAGCGTATTGTCGTACTGCCCGGTTTCTTTGAGGTAGACGATTAAACGACCAATGTGAAAGTCCATTGCCTCTACCATGGCGCCATACACGGCCATGCGCTTGGCTTCGAACCGGCGTCGCTCATCATCCAGTGCATCCCAGTCCTCGGTCGTTGGCATGCGAACCATGCCAACACCTTGTTTGACAATACCTAGCTCGGTTGCGCGCAGCAGTCGTTGCTGTCGCAACGCGTCCCAACCCTTGTCATACACACCCATATAGCGATCGATAAACGCCTGCGGAGCCTGCACGGGGATATGGACAGCCTGGAACGGCAGGTAGGCGAAGAAGGGGGTGCTGTCGGCAGGGTTGCTGTCCACAAGGTTGCTATCGATAAATTCGATGATCTTATCGACTAGGAAGCGGGAGGAGTAAAAGTCCTCCGGTAGCTGGTATTCCTTACCGTCGGCGTACCAATTAGCCTTATCGTATAGCGGGATATACGGCCGTTGCTCCCAGTTATCAGCCCCGGAATCAGCCAGCGCCACGGTGCGCTGGAAACCGCGCTGGCTGGGCAGCTTGCCCGGTTCGGCACCCAGATGCCATTTGCCGGCCATATAGGTGTGGTAACCCGCCCCCTCCAGCAGTGTTGCGACAGTGACGACATTGTTGCCCAGTACGCCCTGGTAATGGGCGTGACGTCGTTGCTCCGGAGACAAGAATTCGGGGATATTGGGTACGCCTGCCAGATGGCTATCGACGCCGGTCAGCAGCATCGCGCGCGCGGGCGCGCAAACCGCTGCTGTGTGGTAGTTGGTGAAACTCACTCCCGCCTCTGCCAGCGCCGTGAGAGAGGGGGTATTGATTTCGCTGCCGTAAGGGGCGATATCGGTAAAACCAAGATCATCCGCCAGGATCAGCACGATGTTGGGGCGCGGAGGCTGTGTCGGCTCATTCAGCAAGTGCGCTGTCGCCTCCTCGACAAGCGATGTTGATGCGGCAGACCCGCCGCTCCATAGAATGCAGGCCAGCAATAGGCCCCGAGCAATAGGTAACATCATCAGCTCAGTCCTTTTCCGGCAAGCGACGGGAGGCAATCAGAAGAAGAGTGGCCACCACCACTTCCGGGGCGATCAGGTCAACTGCCAGGGCGGCGTCGTGGAACAGCCAAGCGATGCTGCGGCCAATGGCCGTAATGGCGAGCAATAACATGGCGGGGTAGTACCAACTGCGCCGACCGCTAACCAGCGCGGTCAGCATACAAATCCCCAAGGTCAGCATATATGCGGCCATGTCGCCCACCTGGGAGCTGAGACCCACGCCGTGATCCAGGGTCAGGCCAAATTTGGGGGCGACTTCCGCGGGCGCCACCAGCCAATGCAGGCCGGTGACAATAAAGAGAATGGCCGGTAATAACACCAGTAGTTTTAGTATCTTGTTCATGGCAAATTCGCTTCCAATCAATGTCGGTTAAGGTTCTTTTTCGCCAGTGTATTAATTGAGGTTACTTTTTAATCTGACTTTTTAACAATTTTTTTAGCTTGTCGCTGTAGGGGGGAAGGGCACCCATCAGCTTCAACGGATTGACAAAGCCCTGCTTGTAAACAGCCCTGGAATGACTAAAAGTTTTGAAGCCGTCATGGCCGTGATAATGGCCCATGCCACTGTCCCCAACCCCGCCAAAGGGGAGGTCTGGTTGGCCTACATGCATGAGCAGATCGTTAACAGTGACACCACCCGAGCTGGTTCGTCCCAAAACGAAGTCTTGCTCGGATTTATCGCGGCCGAAAAAATACAGTGCCAGAGGTTTTGGTTGTGCATTAATATAATCCACGCACTCGCTGAGCTTGTTATAGGTTTTGATAGCCAGAACGGGGCCAAAAATCTCTTCCTGTGATACGGTCAATTCCTCGTTGGGGTTAACGATCAACTTCATGGGGAGTTTGCGCTGTGTTTCTGAGGGTTCAGCATCCGACAGGGGAACAATACGCGTTCCTGCCTGAGCCGCCTCTTCAATGTAGCTATTGATACGCTGGTAATGACGATCGTTGATAATCGCCGTGTAATCCTGATTGTTGATTGGGTCCGGATATTGCTGCGAAAAAACGTTACGACAGCAACTGATAAATGTTTCTAATGAAGACTCTTCGACAAACACATAATCCGGGGCGATACAGACTTGCCCTGCATTTTGCACCTTTCCGCTCAGTATTTTTTCTGCCGAGTCTTCAATATTTGCCGACGGTGCAACGATAACGGGCGACTTGCCGCCCAACTCCAAGGTCACGGGGGTGAGGTTTTTCGCGGCCGCGGCCATCACATGCTTGCCGATACTGGTCGCACCGGTAAATATCAGATGGTCAAAGGGTAAGGCGCTGAAACTGGCCCCTACGTCGGGCCCACCGGTGACCACAGCCACCTCTTCGTCTGAAAAATAACGACCAACCAGTTCCTGCAGTAAGTCGGACGTTTTAGGTGTGTACTCTGATGGCTTTATGATACTACGGTTGCCCGCTGCAAACGCTTGAGCCAGGGGCACGAGGCTTAATTGGATTGGGTAGTTCCATGGTGACATTACGCCCACCACGCCCTTGGGTTGGTAGTCTATGTGGGCTCTGCCCCCAAACAAACCCAGAGGAAACATGACTGGACGACGTTCAGGTTTCATCCACTTAGCGATATGCTTTCGGGTATGTTTAAGATCAGTCAAAGTGACCTGTATCTCCAGCAGGCTGTAATGCTCTGGTCGGCCGCCAAAGTCTTCATCCACTGCCTTACATAGTGCTTCCTGATTGTCTACCAGCAGATCAATACACCGCTGTAGCCACTGTTTACGCTGCGCTAAACTCGGAAACCCTTGTGCAATCTGCGCCTGTTTTTGCTTCGCCAAAAGTGTATCTAATGTGTTTTCCATCTTTAATTCCTCGGGTTTGGCTACCATCGCGATTCTTGTTGTGGCATTATGAGTGCCACTATATCATGTGAAGTGATTAATTTGAACAGGGGAAAACGATGTACCAAGGCGAATATCAATTAGTTGGTAATGAACTCAGTCTGTTTACTCGAAAACTGGAAGCGCAGTTGCGTTTTCAACGCCTGCCGTGGCGCTGGCACTTCAAAACTCAGGAACGAACACCTGAACTCGAAACGCGGGCCGGCACTCACTTTATTCCCCTGTTGGAAACCCCGGACGGCTGGCTCATAAACGATACGATAGCGATAGGCCCCATGCTCAGCCAGCGTTACCCCGAATACGCTGTGCTACCCGAAACGCCCTTGCAGCGCGCCAGTACTTTTATCCTTGAAGACTTTTTTAATCACTGGTTGGGGCGTTCTTGTGTGCACAGCCGTTGGTGTTACCCTGATAATGTTCAGTGGGTAGGGCAAGGCATGGCCGCCAATATGCTGTTGGACAGATCCATCGATGAACCGCTCAGCACACAGGAGGAGGAACAATTTGCTGGCATGGGGCAGATGTTGTACCAGAACTTCGGTAAAAACGCCTGTGAATACAACGGTGTTCAGGCTGAACAAGCCGAAGCGGTAAAAGCCGATTTTGCGCTGATGCTTGAGGCACTGTCTCAGCACTTCAAGCACAATGATTTTCTCTTGGGCGCTCGTCCCTGTCTGGCCGATTTCGTTTTGGCCGGCGCCAGTAAAGCTCACTATATTACTGACCCGGAACCCTTGAGCTGGCTGGGAGAATATCGCGACATGCTATTTGCCTACACAGAACGCTTCTACAGCGACGAGCCAATAGAGGCTGGTGAGTGGCTGGCTGACGACCAGGTGCCAGAGACCCTGACCGTCATCCTCGACTATATACAGCGCAGTTACCTGCCGTGTGCCAGCGCCAATATCGCGGCAGGCCTTGCCGGGGAAAAATACTACGAGTATGACTACGGTTTTGGCCCCACCAAAGCCCGCACTCAAAGACGTCTCAATAAGGTAAGGCTTCATATTCGAGATGAACTCAAGCGTCTTGATGCTGAGAGCCATGATGGCATTGTGGCGCTGTTTGGTTCGCGGGGGATTTTGCAGCACTATCTTCAAGACTAATCACGTTGACGTATTGTCTATGCGCTTATAAAAAATAAAGGACACTTGATGAATACCACAACTGTGAAACTGGCATCGGGAGCGATTCCCGAAGTGGATAAAGCGATGCCTTTAAAGGGGCACAGACTGGCACTGCTGCTGTTGGTGTTGGCTTACACTTTGTCGATTGCCGACCGGATGATTTTGTCAATCCTGTTTCCCAATATCAAAGCGGAGTTTGGTCTTTCTGATGCGCAACTCGGTTTGTTGGGGGGCTTCTCCTTCGCCTTGTTTTACGCGACGCTGGGTTTACCGATTGCACGCTTGGCCGATCGTTACAGTCGCAAGATAATTATTGTGGTCAGCCTGGTGATATTTTCACTGATGACGGCTTTGAGTGGATGGGCCGTTGGGCTGATCAGTTTGTTCGTCTTTCGCATTGGTGTCGGGATTGGCGAGGCGGGGGTTAATCCCGCCAGTCACTCCATTATCGCTGACTATTTCCCGCCCCAGCGCCGTGCCTTCGCCATGGCGATTCTAATGCTGGGAGCCAATGTGGGCATGATCCTGGGCTTTGCCGCTGGTGGCGTGATTGCTGAGCACTACGGCTGGAGAATCGCGCTGATGTCCGTTGGCTTCCCAGGACTACTGCTCGCCGTTGTTTTTATGTGGTTGCTGCGAGAGCCGCCCCGAGGCGGTTTTGACGGCCTTGCAAAATCCGCCAAGCCAGCAGAGCCGCCACCTCCCATCCATAAAACCGCGCAAACCATGTGGCGCAATCCGGCCCTGCGTCATCTACTTCTCGGCTCTATCGTCACGGGCATGCTCGCCTATGGCTTGATGCAGTGGTTGCCAACGTTCTTTATACGTTCACATGAAATGACACAATCCCAAGTGGGCGTGATGATGGCGCTGTTTTTTGGAATACTCGGCGCGTCGGGTGCGTTGGTGAGCGGCAAGCTGGCGGATCGACTTTCCCACAAAGGTTTTCAGTATGGTATGTGGATGGTGGCGGTCGCAATGGCATTATCCCTTCCTTTCTGGGCCGCCGCATTTTTGGTGGATAATTTCGCACTGGCCATGGCCTTGTTTATTATTCCAGCCTTTACCGGAAATTTTTATTTAGGGCCTTCTTTGGCATTGGTTCAGACACTGTCGCCGGTGCCCATGCGGGCGGTGGCTGCGGCGATCACCGTGTTTTGCCTCAACCTGATGGGTATGGGTTTGGGGCCACTGATTGTGGGTTTGCTCAGTGATACCTTGATTCCATTGTTTGGCGACGCATCGCTAAAAATAGCGCTCGCCAGTTTCTGCCTGTTGGGTCTGTGGGGCGCATTCCATTTTGTGTTGTGTGGAAGAGCGCTTGCGCGGCAGGGCTTAAAATTATAAAAGGGAAGCATAAAAATGCCATTTGATTTTGTCATTGTTGGCGCGGGATCGGCGGGTTGTCTTTTAGCAAATAGGCTCTCTGCCGATGGGAAATTCAGTGTTTGCCTGCTTGAAGCGGGTGGGGATAATAAAAGCCCACTGGTCTCTACGCCCATGGCCATGGGTGAGTTGATGACGTCAAAAAAGATGAATTGGCTCTTTGAAACAGCGCCCGAGAATTCTCAACAGAATAGAGAAATATTTTGCCCGCGGGGCAAAGGCTTGGGTGGCTCCAGCGCGATTAACGGCATGATGTATGTTCGTGGCCATGATAGCGATTATGATCGTTGGGTAGAGGAGGGGGCTGAAGGTTGGAGCTTCAAAGAGGTCTTGCCCTATTTTATAAAGTCGGAACATCAAGAGCGGGGAGCCTGTGAGCGACACGGTACCGACGGTGAGCTCAATGTTTCAGATGCCCAAAAACATTATGCATTCAATGAATTGTTTGTTGAAGCTGCACAAGAACTTGGTTATCCCGCTAATGACGATTTTAATGGTGAGCAACAAGAAGGCGTTGGTTTTTACCAGTTCAATATTAAAAACGGCAAGCGCCATTGTGCCGCAGAGGCCTTTATACGACCGATCGAGAATAGAACGAATCTTACGGTGATAACGGGTGCGCATGCTTGTGGTATTGAGTGGGACGAGAACAGGGCGGTTGGTATTACTTACTTGAATGAACAGGGTAGCAAACTCCGAGTTGATGCCAGCCGTGAAGTTATCCTGTCGGGTGGCGCCTTTAATTCTCCACAGCTGTTAATGTTGTCGGGTGTTGGTGATGGGGATGAACTGCGAAAGAATAACATTACGCTTAAGCATCATTTGCCGGGTGTCGGAAAAAACTTGCAAGAACACGTGGATGCCTTAGTGGTAAGAAATGCTGTGCGTGGCAAAAAAGGCCCTCCTGCCATGGCACCTCGTGACCTTGTCAAAGAAATACCCGGTGCCCTGGCTTATCCCCTTACAGGGCGAGGTGTTTTGGCCGGTACTCCGGTTGAGACGGGCGGTTTTTTCAGGTCCACTGACGACAAAGACATTCCAGATCTACAATGGGTATTCCTTCCTGTAAAGTTAAATGATCATGGGCGCGATAAAAATATTATACGCAGTCACGGTTACAGTTCTCATGTAGCCTTGCTGCGACCGAAAAGCCGCGGGCAAGTGTCTTTGTATAGCGCTGACCCGTTAGCGGCACCCAAAATACAGCTCAATATGCTATCCCATCCTGATGATGTTAAAGAGTTGATAGCGGGAGTTAAGAAAACACGGGCGCTGCTATCCTCCGCTGTGTTCTCAGAGTATATGGCGGACGAACTGTTTCCCGGTGAAGGCTGTCAATCGGATGAAGCCATTGAAGAGTGGTTACGACGCAGCGCCAACCATGTTTACCACCCAGTCGGTACCTGCAAAATGGGAGTTGATGATATGGCTGTGGTTGATCCTCAGTTACGCGTACATGGTTTGAAAAATCTGCGTGTGGTTGATGCCTCTGTCATGCCCTCTCTAATCGGTGGAAACACCAATGCACCGACTTATATGATCGCAGAGAAAGCGGCAGCTATGATTTTGCAAAACCATGCTGAAGAGCTGAGTTGAAGAGCAGTGCTGAATAGTACCTACACCTGATTGGTTAGTTGTAGATGCAGCTGTTAGTTCCGAGGCTGGTGATTATGGGGCGCGGTTGTGAGCCGTTCAGGATAGGTAGTGATCCAGTAGTGCTTTTATTTCTGCGGCGACAATGGGTTTTTGTGCAATGTCGGCGGCACCCATTTCCCGCAGCATAGCCTGTTCGGCGCTGTCATTTTCGGCGGTGACAGCGATCACTATGGGGTGGTGCTGCCCGTCGTCTTCGCGATGGTCTTCGCGATGAAGCAGGCGCAATACTTCGTAGCCGTCCATAATCGGCATCTGTATGTCCAGCAACACGATAGCGGGTTGCCACTCGGCAATTTTTTCCATGGCTTCCCTCCCATCGCCTGCTTCCTCGATTTGATAGCCCTCGTTAGTCAGTATCTTTTTTAATAACATACGATTCACTGGGGCGTCGTCAACAACAAGAATTTTTGCCTGTTGTTGTGGTGTATTGTCTTCAGCGTGCTTACCGATTTGACTGGATTCACCGGCTTCAGTGATGTCATCCGGGGAGCTGTAGTCGTAGTCGAGCGACAGATGTCTCGCGATCATCTGCAACAACGCCTGGCGCTGGAACGGTTTACTCAAAAAGTCATCCAGACCCGATGCTAGTAGCTCTTCGCGCTGTTCTTCAAAGGCGCTGGCGGTCAAGGCGATGATTGGGGTATCGCAGCCGGCCTTGGTGGCTTTAATACGCCGGGCGGCTTCGATGCCGTCCATCACAGGCATTCGTCTGTCCATCAGCACTAAATCGGTCGGCTCCTGGGCAAATTGCGCTACGGCTTGTTGGCCATCGCAGGCCTGGCTGATATTAAATCCCAGCGGCTGTAAGGTGTCGATCAGCAATTGCCGGTTATTCACTTTGTCGTCAACGATCAGTATTTTGGTACCGACAAAATCTTTGTTTAACGCTTGTATTGTTTGGCGTTTTGAATCGCCGTGCGGGTTTTCCGCCATGGGGGCGACGATGGTGAAGAGAAAGCGACTGCCTGTATTCAGTTGGCTGGTAACGCTAATATCACCACCCATCAGTTGGGCGTATTCACGGCTGATGGCCATGCCGAGCCCGGTGCCACCTTCGGTTTCTCTACCGGACTGGGTTTGCTGGAACGAGGAAAAAACCTTGTCCAGCTCGGCCTCTGCGATACCAGGCCCGGTATCGATAACTTCCACCTCTAGGCGCAGCGTATTGTTGCCAACGGGGATTGCCAGGGCACGACAATACACGGAGCCTTGCTCAGTAAACTTCAACGCGTTGCCTATCAGGTTGACGAGAATCTGGCGGACTTTGGCCTCGTCGGTTTCGATAAAAGCGGTGAGTTGATCAATACCATCGAATTTCAGGTCTAACCTTTTTGCCCTGGCTTTATCGCGAAACAGCTGCTCCACGCCCTCGAATAATTCCTTTGGGCTAAATACCTTGTGCGCTAGCTTGATGCGCCCGGCCTCAATCTTGGCTATATCCAGCACGTCATTGATCAAGGCCAGCAGATGCCGACCGGCATCGTTAATAATATCCAACCACTCTCGCTGCTGTTGAGTGGCGCTGCGCTCCTCGCGCATCAGTTCGGAAAAACCCAGAATGGCATTCAAGGGGGTACGAATTTCATGGGACATATCCGCCAGAAATGCACTCTTGGCGCTATTGGCTGATTCGGCTTTATTTTTGGTCAGCTCAAGGTCCCGAGTACGCTCCACAACTCGCTGTTCCAGTTCGGCGTTGGCCATGTTTAATTCCTGCGCCAATTGATGCTGGGCGAGCAAGTTTTCCTGTCGCAGCACAAGGATTTTCTGTGATAAGGCCAGGGAAAATAACATCAACTGAAAAAACATGGCTGCTTGCAACACCGCTATCATGGTGGATGGTGCGAATTTTGGGGGGGTGAACCCGGTACTCGCCACCACGAGCAAAGCGGCGGTTAATATCGCCCACGAAAGGACAAAGGTGAGCGCGGGTGCATAGCCCTGTCGCCAGCGTATAACACCTGCAACGATGACAAACAAAACTGAGATGAGCATCAGCAAGCCAGTGACGGGAAGAATAATTTGGAGCTCTGGTGAGGAGCCCGAGAAATTCATAAAATAGACGAGTATCAACAAAGCGGACCACACGGCAATGATGGCTTGCTTGATCCGGTACCAGTGCGGTGCGGAGAATTTCAAGTTTAAAATCTGCGCGCTGCATTGCACCATCCAGCCAAACATCAAGGCGTAACACAGCAGCCGTAAATCCCACCAAACGGAATCCTGTAACAGCAAGCCCTGAATATGATTACCGTAATAGGCAACTGTAAAAAGAAACGATGACAGGAAACAAACATAGTAGGCGTAGCTCTTGTCGCGTAGGGATATGGCCAAGGCGGCGTTATACAGCAACATGGTCAGCAAAGCGGCAATAAATACGGCGTCTTGCACTTGCGCGCTATTGCCCTGTTGCCAAAACTCCCGCTCCGACCACAGGGTAATCGGCAGTTTGTTGACAACGTTGTGTTGTAAGCGCAGGTAAACGGTTTGTGGAGCCGATGAGCTCAGGCTAAGACGCAGCAATTGTTTGGGGTGGACCACATCTCGTTGCTTGTAGGGGCGTTTATCGCCGCTCAAGATGGTGCGATAGCCATCGTTTTGATCGACGTAAAAGTCCACGTAATTCAAGCGTAGGGTATCCAGAAATAATAACCAGTCACCGGCCGAATGCGGGCTGGGGTTGATGGTCAGGCGAAGCCAAAAGATCGAATTATTGCCGCCAACATGGATAGCGTCTTCGGTGGACGGCTGGAAGCGAGCGGCTAGCATTTCCGATGCAACGTCGTCTATTGTCCACCGGCCTTGTGTATCCTCGAGGATATCCAAATGCAAACCCGCGTTGTAGTGATAAACACCCTCTACCAATTGCAGCGGCGCCGTTAATACGGGTGACGACACTAAAGTCAATAACAGCAGCGCGAGCAGGCAATGACGTTTATTCACGAAGGTTCGCCTTCTGGACGTCATTGCCCGTGTTCGTAGTGCCATCGTCCACAGTACAGCTAATGTGACAGCTAAAGTTAGAGCCTTGTGGGTGTTTGCTGGAACAGTCCATGTCACCGCCCATGAGTCGGGCGTAATCACGGCTGATAGAGAGAGACAAGCCTGTGCCGAGTTTGACGGATGATTGGGCGAAAGCCGAGAAAATCGTGTCTTTTTCAGCGTCCGGGATACCAGGGCCGGTATCGCTGACCTCAATGTCTAGCCGAACCTGCCGCTGCACCGGCACAGCGATAGCCACACGCCAGAGTATCGATCCCTGCTCGGTATATGTTACGGCATTGTCGAGCAGTGTGGTCAAGATAAAGCGCAGCTTGGTTTCATCACAATGAATGCGCTCGGGCAGCATCTCGATGCCCTCAACGTTCAGTGTTAACGTTTTTTCCATCGCCTGACGCTGGTAGTGCTGTTGCAGTTCGCACATGAGTACTTGCGGATCAAATTCGCTGGAATTAAGTTGAGTTCGGCCAGCCTCTATTTTGGAGACCTCCAAAATATTGTTGATCAAATTCAGCAGTTGCTGACCGGCACCTTTGATAATATCCAACCAGTCTCTCTGTTGCTGCGTGGTTTGTTGGTCCTCACGCATCAATTGCGAAAAACCCAGGATGGCGTTCATCGGTGTGCGGATTTCGTGAGACATATTGGCCAGAAACGTGCTTTTTGCCCGGTTGGCTACTTCGGCGGCATCGGTGGCTTGTTCCAGCTGTGCGCTGCGTTCGGCCACGCGTTGCTCCAATGCGATATTGGTCTCTTGCAGATTCGCCGTCAATTCCCGTTGTAGGTCTATCTGGGATTGGCGCAGGTCGTTGACTTGTCGTGACAAAATCAAAGAGAAACCAATGACTTGCACTATAACGGCGAATTGTATCGGAGTAGTCGGGTCAATTGCCAAGGCCAGGTTGCCGTCCCCAACACGGTTGAGAGCGTAATTTAACAAAGCCATAATCCAGGGCAACGAGGACAGGACGTAGAGTTTAGCCTGGGGATAGCCCTGACGTCCGCGATGGAAGGCGGCCACCACCGACAATAGCCCAGTAAACGTAATGAGCAACGCAACTAGTCCTGTAACGATAAAGAATGGCGAGACAGCAAAAAGCAGGATCCACAGTGCCGCCACCCATTGAAATACCCGGTTCCACCGGGGAGCGGCCGATTGCAATGTTAATACGTGACTGCTGAACAACAGATAAAAACACTGCAGTAGGGCGGTTAGCAACATCCGCCAATCCCACCAGATCGTGTCGGTGAAGAAATACCGCTGTAACTGGCCGGTGTAATAGAGGCTCCAGACGACCAGTGTGCCCAGAAACAAGATAAAATACCCATAGCCCTTGTCACGCAAGCTCACGGCCAACAATAGGTTGTAGATCAGTACGGTACACAGCGCTGAAACTAACCAAATCGAAGACCATTGTTTGGTATTACCGCTCTTCCAAAAGGCTGTTTCACTCCAGAGAACAGGCGATAGCACCACAGTGAGGTCGTGTTGAACGCGCACATAGATTACAGATTGTTCGCCGTAGTCGTCGAAACTGATGGGGAAAACAAACTGAGGATGGTCTCGCATTCGCTGTGAAAAGGGTCGGCGTTGCCCTGTTAATACTGCGGACCATTCGCCATTACGTAGCAGGTAAACATCGACGTAATTGAGCATGTGCGGATCTAAATGCAGCAACCAGTCGGATAACCCGTGATGTCTGCTCTCCAAGCCTATACGCAGCCAGTAGGCGCGGCTATCGGGGAAGCGTAGCAGTGGTGTTGGGTTTAATGAACGATTGAAATGCTGATTGAGACCAGGCGACGACACCTCCACCATGGTCAATTCACCGGTGGGGTCTTCAAGAATGTCTATCGACAAACCCAGCTCATACCGTTCCGTGCCTTCTAGTAAGGGCACGGTTGCAGCTGCCATCGTCGCTGAATGACAGAGCAAGAGGCTAACGAGTACAAACAGCGAGTAAATCCGCACTAAATTCCACTAGTTTGCAAAATATTTGGTGACATAGTTAGTGGCGCTCCAGATGTTACTACATTGTGTTTTTTGAATAAGTACTAGTGTAGCGTTTTTTTATAATTTCGACGTCCGACGGCTGCGCGGCAGGCTTAAACACGAGTGCCGATGATTACAAGTCTTTGTCACCCAATCAATTCCGAGCTTGCCCCAGGATTTTCATCATCAACGGCAGCGGCTTGTTCTGCCCCCGTTTGGGAATGCTTAACTCGTCATCCATTCCGGATCTGATCACGCCATCTTGATGTAGACTGGCTAAACCCCCAGCATGCTCGAATAGCTGCGTCACACGGCTCTGGTCTGATGCACTTAATGCGCGGAATTCGGCCTGTAGTTGTTCGCGACACCAAACTCGGTAATGGGTGGTGATAGTGCGGTTGATATTCAGGGAATGGCCTGAATAATCGAAGCGTTTTTTTCCTTCACGAAAGGCCAGCGCATTCTGGTGCAGATAGGGCAAATAATCTTTTGCTATGCGGCTCAGCAGTGGCTGCCAGTAGTTGGCCTGTGGCCATTGCCATTGTTGAGCGCCCAAACGTTCGGGTTTGGCGTTCCACATCCGCGCCAACCATTCGCAGGTGTTGGGGCCTTGCCGGCGCATGACTTCACCAGAAATCGGATCATTGCCAAAATGGCGAAACATTGAGCCGAAGTATCCCAGGTCTGCTACCGAGGGGTGAGAGCCCAAAATAAAGGGTTGTTGTTCTAACAATGGTTCTAAAAACTCCAGCTCTCTATAGAGCATGTCACGAACCTGGTTAGAATTGTGTTGGTCAACACCGTCACCCCAGATCCACTCCTTCAGTTGGCGACGACCGGTGAGAAAGCCCAGTGGAATCGACAGGATGGAGTCAGTCATCATGCTGCTCGCAATGCGTCGGCCCAGTGCGGCGCGGGAGACTTTAGGCACCCAGCGCCACCACATGGCCGGCCGCCATAACCATTCATCGCTATAGTCTTCAATCAATAGGGCCAGAAAACGCAAGGCCTGATCATCGGGAAAAACCGGATTTTGCGGGTGTTGTTGCTCTAAATACTGGATCGTAGGAGTGGTGTCGAAAAGCCAGTTTCCATCCGCCATTTCTATCGCCGGCATTTTCATTATGCCGGTTTTTTGCCCCAGCATGGTCAGCTTACTTTGACCCAAATCTACCAGCGCGTGAGGGATTTTTTTGTAGCGCAAATAGGCTTCCAGTTTGCCGCTGAAGTACGAAATGTCCGACTTATAAAGCGTGTATTGCTCCTTCATTGTCAAGCCTTGCCTATCAGACTGCGACGCCACGCAATAAAAAGAAAGGTAATAAGAAACGCAGCTGATACCGGCAAACGTAAATCTGGATACACATTGTCGCTGGAAACAGGTATCAGGTATGTGTGTGAGCCCATTAATTTATAGGCTGCCGTTTCTCCATAGCCCTCGCTGGCCATTAGCTCAAAAAAGGCGCGACGATTTGGGTAACGCACTACGCCAATTCGATTCCAGTTATCAAAATTTGGACCGTGAATATCGGAGGTAATATTCGCGCTTTGAACGTCGCCCCAAAGTATTGGGTGGCCGGCGAGCAGAACCAATTCATCTGTAGTCTCGTGTCCGTATATATCATCGGCTTCCTTGGCTGTTCCTGAGAATCCCTTTATTGCCCCTGGATATTGATAGACTTGATCGCGAAAGCGCATCATATTCAGCATAAAGAATTGCTTGCCATCGTCCGCTTCTCCCCATGAGCGCAAACGTTGCAACATAGGTTGCTTGACTTCTTCTGGCCAGTTCAGGTTTTTATCGATTTGTGTAAGATATTGCTCAACATTACTCTTGGTGAGCTTGCCTCCGTTCAATATGCCGCTATACCAGGCAATAAATCCCAGGCAAAGGAGCAAAAAAGTAAGGCCGAGTTTCCATTCAACTTTATATTTTTCTATAGCCATATTTCATATGCTCCTTGGTCTCTTTCCAAGAAATGTATTGCTCGCTTACTGTCAAGCCATGTCCGTTTTCTGCTTGGCGGCTTTCTCTTTCATGTATTTAACGCGTGCATCGCAAACACCGTCTTTTACAAACGGCGGGGTAAAGCCGTCAAACAAGCTACTGTGAACCACTTCAGCGTCCATAAAGGTAGGCATAATCTCTGCTGCCGCTAGAATAGTATTCAGTGAGTCCCTGGCTTCGTCGCTGATGTTTTGATAACGCAACTGCAGTTGCTCAAAAGACCAAACCCGATACTGGTGGGTTGAAAAGGTGGCTTGCTCACCAAAAGTCTCGGCAGTAAAACGCTTTTCCTTGTTCTTGCTGGCCAGGGCGCAGGCCTTGGCAAAGGGGATGTAGGTGTTACCGACAAACGCCAACAACTTGGCCAAGGACTCAGGTAAACCTTTATCAAGATCAATCCAGTCACCAAACTCTGTTTGCCCGACACAGCCGCGGGTATCTCCGAGTTCGGAAATGGTGTCCATCCAGCGACAGGTTCGCGGTGCGTTCACTTCCATGATTTCGTTAGACTGTGGATCATTGAACAAGTGAATTCGCAATGGACCGTATAGCGAAAAATCGGCCAGTGAGGGCTTAAAACCCAACAGGAACTGGTAGTGCGTGAAGTGCTCTTCCAGAATGACCAATAAATCGAGAATTTGTTGATCGATATTCTTGCGTACAGCATCGCCAGTCAAGCCCAGGTGTTTATCAAAACCTGATTGGCGCTCCAGCAGAAAGGGGGCAATGTCTTTGGCCTGTACATCCGCTTTTGCAAAGCTCATGCCCCGGGCAATTCGATGGCTCAGGGTCTTGCGGTTTTGTTCATTGCCCCAGCGCGTATGCATATGCACTCTAGGCATATACTCATCGGCAAATTCTTCCAGCAACCACATCAAGAACTGCAGGCGATCGTCTGTTGGTATCGCTGGCTTATCGGCAAATTCTGATTCAAACCATTCCAGTATCGGGGTTGAGTCCTGCATCACCTGATTGTCCGGCGTCAGGATGACCGGGATAATTGATTGCCCTACTAATTCAACAATTTCCCCCGAATAGATATCCCAGTTAGCCGGCATGCGCTTGTAAGGGATTCCTTTGTAATTCATATAGGTCATCACCTTGTGGGAGAAGGGTGATGTGTAGTCCTGCCAGATACGGTAAAAATTTTCCTGACCTGGTTTTAGCGCTCGGGCATCGGCCAGGGTTTGTTGTTCACGCAGGATGTTTGCGGGTATTGATTTAGACATTATTCTCCCCTTAAAAGCTATTAGGTATTCAGCTGAATATCACTAAACACATCAATCAGCGGGTAGGGACAAACCCGTTTTAGCCCGTGAACGGCATTTATCGTGATCTGTGCCTGTCCCTGTCGCTTTAAGTAGTTCCGATGAATTTCACCACTATCTCTGCTAATTCCGGTCCATACTGTTCCTGTATGAAATGGACCCCATCAGAAAACTCGCTATGTGGCTGACCCTTAGCCCCCGGGACACACTCCTGGAAAACCCTATCGAACCATCCCAGTATCGGATCTGCTTTTCCGTACGCAGTCAGAAAAGGCTTTTCCCAGTTGTCATATATTTCCCAGGCCTCAGCAAAAAACGGGAACTGATCAACCTGTTTTGGTGAATTCAGCGCCAGTAGTGGAAAAACCAAGGCGCCTGCCTGGTAACTTGAATCAGGAAACGGTGCATCGTATGCGGCTTTTTCTCCCTGAGACAATGACGCGCAACCGAACCCTTCGATTTTGAGGTCCGGTACCTCATTCGCCATGATTTTCCCTGTTGGTAAATCTTCCCGCTGCGAGATCCATTGATGCCATTTGGCGAATGCCATAGCGTCCGGAGATTGAGCTCCGGCCTGAAACATCTTTTGAAGGTTCCTCGGATCGGGTAAACCACCGTTTGCCAACATGATTCTGTCGATACGGTCTTGTTCGAAAGCGCATACACACAGTCCGATTAGGCTCCCCCAATCCTGCCCGAAAAAGGTGACGTTCTGCAGGTCAAGTTGCTGCATCCAGGAGCGCATGTAGGTGATGTGTCGCTCTACGCTGTAGTCGGTTTTTTCAGTTGGCTTATCGGATTTACCAAATCCCACCAGATCAGGGGCCAGCACTCGGAAGCCCGCCTGAACCAAAACGGGAATCATTTTCCGGTATAGGTATGACCAGGCTGGTTCTCCGTGGAATAACACGACCGGCACTGCATTCTCAGGCCCTTCGTCAACATAATGAATTCGCAGGTGCCCGCCTTCCGTATCATCAACTTCCAGATAGTGCGGAGCAAATGGATAGTCAGGTAGGTTCTCGAATCGTTCGTCGGGAGTTCTCAGTGTTTTCATGTCTATTTCCTTAGGGGGGCAGACCACGTTTTAGCTCTTAAGCGTTATCGTGGCCTGATCCCATTGCACTACAGTTCGGCCAGCGCTTCGAAATCACTGTCACTCAGGCTCATTAACGACGCGCCGCCGATTTCAATGCCCGCCTTATGGGCCTCTGTTCGGGGCAGGATTTTGGCGAAGTAGAAGTCCGCCGTTGCCACCTTGGCGCGATAGAAAACATCATCACCTTCGGCCAGTTTGGCTTTCGCCAATGTTCCCATCTTGCCCCACAGCCAGGCGTGTATGACGTAGCCGGAGTACATCAGAAAATCGACGGAGGCAGCACCAATTTCATCCGGGTTTTTCATGCCCTTGCCACCAATCGATGTGGCCAGCTCACCCCATTCAGCCAGCTTTTGCTGTAGCTGACTGGCATAGGCCTGGTCCATTTCGGTGCAGTCTGCCGCGACTCGTTTGGCAAAGCGGCCAAACATGGCACCGCCATCGCCCATGATTTTACGGCCGAGCAGATCCAGGGCTTGAATGCCGGTGGTGCCTTCATAGAGCGTGGAGATGCGCGCATCGCGCAGGTTCTGTTCCATTCCCCATTCGCGGATAAAACCGTGCCCGCCGTAAACCTGTACGCCAATACTGGCGGCTTCAAGCCCCGTCTCGGTCATAAATCCCTTGGCAATCGGGGTGATAAAGCTCATCAGCTCAGCGCCTTCGCGCTTCTGTTCTTCCGTTCCGTATTGTTCCTTGTCTATTTGTTGGCCGAGGAACAGATACAGCGCCCGGTGGCCTTCGGAGAAGGCGCGAATGGTGAGCACCATTTTGCGAACATCGGGGTGTACGATCAGTTTGTCGGCAGGGCGATCCGGAGACTTAACACCGGTCAGCGAGCGGCCAGCCTCACGGTCAAGCGCATAGGACAGTGCGCCTTGCAATGCCACCTCTGCATGGTTAAGGCCCTGACCGGCCGTGCCCAGGCGGGCGTGGTTCATAAAGGTGAACATGCACTTGAGGCCTTGGTTCTCTTCGCCAATCAGGTAGCCGGTGGCGCCATCAAAGTTCAGTAAACTGGTGGCATTACCGTGAATGCCCATCTTGTGTTCAATGGAGCCACAGCTGACGCCGTTGCGCGCGCCGGCCTCGCCCTGTGCGTTTGGAATATACTTGGGCACGATAAACAGGGATATTCCTCGGTTACCTGCAGGTGCATCCGGCAGACGTGCCAGGACGATATGAATAATATTGTCGGTTAAGTCGTGCTCGCCAGCGCTGATAAAAATTTTGGTGCCGGTGATAGAGTAACTGCCATCGCTATTCCCATCGTCATTGGGGCAGGCCTTGGTGCGCAAGAAGCTCAGGTCGCTACCGCATTGGGGCTCGGTCAGGCACATGGTGCCGGTCCACTCGCCGGAAACCAGCTTTGGCAGATAGGTCTGCTGTTGTTCTTCAGTGCCGTGGGCCAACACCGTTGAACGAGCGCCGGCACTGAGACCGGGATACATGGACCAGGCGTGGTTTGCTTGGCCGATCAGCTCGCTGGTCATCAATTCAAGTGATGCAGGCAGTGCCTGGCCACCAAATTCCTCGGGTATTGACAGGCCGGCCCAGCCGCCATCGATAAACTGTTGGTAGGCTTCTTTGAAACCGCTTGGTGTGGTGACGCCTTCTTCGCTCCAGGTGCAGCCCTCTTCGTCACCGCTGCGGCGCAAGGGTCCAATAACCTGCTCGGAAAATTTTGCAGCCTCGCCGAGAATCGCATCGCGCAGCTCCCCATTGACTTCCTCAGTGCCGGCAAGTGATTGGTAGTGTTTGTCGTAGTCCCATAGTTCATCGGCGACAAATCGAATATCGCGCAAGGGTGCTTTGTAGTCAGTCATTTTCGTTTACCATATCTTTTAAACTTTTTGGTTGAGCGCTGCTTGGTTTCAAGCAACGCTCAACCTTTGGCTTGGCGGTTTAAAACCGGGGAGGGGGGTTATTGAAACTGCCCACCCGCTTCGGCAAGCTTCACCAGATAGGGGCTTGGCGTCCAGAAGTCATCGCCGCTGATTGAGTGATAGTGGCGCAGCTTTTCCAGTACCTTGTCCAGGCCAAGTGTGTTGGCGTAATGCATAGGGCCGCCTTGATAGACCGGCCAGCCATAGCCGTAGACATAGACCACGTCGATGTCGCTGGCGCGCACCGCAATGCCCTCGTCAAGGATTTTTGCCCCTTCATTGATCATTGGTAGCAGCAGGCGATCGAGAATTTCTTCGTCGCTGATATCGCGTTGGTTTATGCCGAGGTTGGCGGCGACTTCAGCGAATGTTTCGGTGGTCGTATCGCGAACAACAGGTTTACGTTTTTCGTCGTAATCGTAAAACCCACGCCCATTTTTCTGACCAATGTCGCCGTTCAATGCTAAGCGGTCACGGACATCGGTATCAGGCTTGGCATTATTTTTATCCCAACCAATCTCCAGGCCGGCAAGATCCCACATAGCAAAGGGACCCATGGGGAAACCGTAGTCGTAAAGCACTTTGTCCACCTGAGCGTAATGCGCACCTTCCATCCCGAGCGCCATTGCCTGATGCTGGCGGAAATAGAGAATCCGGTTGCCAATAAAGCCGGGGCAGACACCCGACAGCGCTGCCACTTTTTTGATGCGCTTGGCAAAGGCCATCGCGGTTTTAATCACGTCGTCAGCCGTCTTGTCACCGCGCACCACTTCCAGCAGTTTCATCACGTTGGCGGGGGAGAAGAAGTGCAGACCGATCACGTCCTCTGGGCGCTTGGTAGCCGAGGCGATTTCATTGAGATCCAACGCCGAGGTGTTAGAGGCGAGGATAGTTCCGGGTTTGGTGACTCGGTCCAGGTTGGCGAAAATGTCTTTCTTCACCGCCATATTTTCGAATACCGCTTCGATCACCAGGTCGCAATCAGCCAGGTCTTCAATGGCCAGCGTGCCCTGAATCAGTCCACAGCGAGTTTCTACCTGTTCAGCACTGAGACGGCCTTTCTTGGCCGTGTTCTCGTAGTTTTTGCGGATAGCACCCAAACCGCGTTCCAGAGACTCCTGTTGGGTGTCCACTATGGTAACGGGAATGCCCACATTGGCCATATTCATGGCGATGCCGCCACCCATCAGGCCAGCGCCGATCACGCCGACTTTGTTGATAGGTCGTTCGGCCACTTCCTTGCCAATACCGGGAATCTTGCTGGCCTGGCGTTGAGCAAAAAAGAAGTACTGTTGAGCCTGAGCTTGTGGGCCCATCACCAGTTCCATAAACAGTTTGGTTTCTACTTTCCGGCCCTCGTCAAAGGGGAGGTTAACCGCTGCTTCAATACAGCGAAGATTGTACTCAGGGGCAATAAAGCCACGGGCTCGTTTGGCAACCATGCCCCGTGCCATATCGAACATCTGGGGCATCTCGCGAGCCGCCAGCAATTTTTCGTCATTGTCGCGAACTCTGGGGTGCTCGCCGCTTTGTGCGGCTTTATCTTTGGCAAAGGCCACGGCATCTGCGCGTAAATCGCCTGCGATGATGTCATCGACCAAGCCGTGTTGGTGTGCTTCAGTGGCATTAATAGGCTTGCCGGTGGTGATCATTTCCATGGCTTTTTCCACGCCTACCAGCCGCGGCAGACGCTGGGTGCCGCCTCCGCCAGGCAACAGCCCCAAATTCACTTCGGGCAGGCCACATTTTGCGCTGGCTACCGCAACGCGATAATGGCAGGACATAGCGGTTTCCAGACCGCCACCCAGGGCCGTACCATGGATAGCCGCCACGGTAGGCTTACGGCTGTTTTCCAGGGCAACCATCACATCTTCTTGTTGAGGGTCTTGAGGGCCGGTAGCAAACTCCGTGATATCGGCGCCGGCGATAAACGTATTGCCTTCGCAGTAAATCACAATGGCGCTGGCAGTTTCGTCATCCTGGGCTTTTTCTACGCCCTTCAGTAGGCCAAGCCTAACCCCGTGACCCAGGGCATTGACCGGTGGGTTGTTGACGGTGAGCACCGCCACGCCATCTTCTACTGTGTAATTTACCATGTCTGTTAAAGCTACCATTTGTGGTTTCCTTTATTGCTATATTGATTCTTAAGTAATACCGCGTTCTATCTAAGCTGCGCTATTTTTCCGGGGGTCTTTGTGTTTTCTCGTTTTTCAATCAAAGCGCATGGCTGCGGTCAAAGGACCGAGCGTGCTCTGGTACCTTGCAGATGCGCTTCATTTTGATATGACCGAAACGCGGATGCGTCCATTGGTAAGCGCCATCTTCGATAAAGCGTGTGACTACGGTTGGGCCGCCAAACGCCTTGAAGTGCAGCTTGTTGTTTTCCCACACGGTGGTCGCATGCGACGTGCGCAGGCAAAACGTCCATGGCCCGATGTCACTTGGCCCAACATCGAAGGACGATTTTGTCGAGGTATGGTCATGTATGATCCCGAGGGTCGTTATGACGACACGATCACCACATTGTTCAAAACGTTCCACATGGTCGGGCAATCTGGGGTCAACGCTTTGCCATAGGCCGCGAAGATCTTGTGCGCCATCCGGTAAGGGTTCAGTACAGTCGCGCAAAATAGGTTGAGGATACTGTGTGTAACCGCAACCCGGTGTGTAGGCGCGGGGGATATCATTGGCCATCAGCCCTGAACCGTCGAGTTCGGGAAGTTCACAATAGTTCAGTTCACTACCATCACTTTCAAACACCCAAGGTGGGGTGGTGTCGACGGGGCGAGGATAAAGCCACGCGGTAAGAAGCAAGAACACGGGTATTGAGATCAGAACACTGATTGCAATGAGTATTTTTCGTAACATATGTCGGGCCTAGGTAAGCGCGAAAGGTAATCGCTATGAGTATGTCAATTAACCTGTTAATTCAGTTATTAATTCACCTGTCAATTTACCACCGAGGTGCCGCCATCAACCGGAATAATCTGGCCGGTAATAAAGGCACCTGCCGGTGAAGCCAGCATAATGGCGACACCGGCAATATCGGTCGCTTTACCCCAGCGGCGCATGGGGATGGTCTGCAGCTCTTCTTCAAAGGCTTCCTGATCGTTACTCAGAAACTCAGTCATTTTTGAATAGAAGCGGCCGGGGGCAATGGCATTGACGCGAATGTGATCTTCGGCCAATTCAGTTGAGAGTACACGGGTGAGCTGGTGGACGGCTGTCTTGGAAACCGCATAACTAAAGTTATCGACTGCGTTGCCTACCATGCCGGCAATAGAACCAATATTGATAATGCTGGCGGTGTTATCGGCGCTGGCATTTGCCTTGAGTAATGGGGCCAGCGCTTGAATTAAAAAGAACGGGGTTTTAGCATTCACATCCATGGTCTTATCCCAGCCTTTCTCCGGGAATTGACCGAAAGGCGCCCCCCAACCTGCACCGGCATTATTCACTAACACATCAATGTGTTGTTCACGGGCATTTAGCTCGGAAACAAGATTCTGTAAGCCTTCAGTGCTTGCGATGTCGCCGGGGATGGCAATGCATTCGCCGTACTGGCTGAGTTCTTTCGCGGCGCTGATACAGGCTTCGGCTTTACGAGCGGTGATGTAGACGCGTTTGGCGCCGGCTTCAAGAAAGCCTTGCGCCATGTATGAACCCAACCCACGACTACCGCCGGTGACAACACAGATTTTATCTTGCATGGAAAATAACGACTCGATCATCTCTCAGTCCTGTTTGAAAACCTATACAGTACCTCGCCCTTATCAATCGGGACGAGGTCATTTGGGTGTGATTATCCGGTGAATGACATCAACAAAAATTCGGCGGCAAGGGCAGGGGTGTCTTCACCTTCGATCTCCATAGAGACGGCAAAGGTTGTTAGGAAGCGGTTTTCGTCTTTTTGATCCACTTTCAGGACTTCGCCCACCATGCGCACACGCTTTCCAGACTTAACCGGGGCCAGAAAACGAACCTTGTCAAATCCGTAATTCATTCCCATGACCGTGTTTTCGGGTGTTACGCCAATTTTTTCTATTAACCCTGCCAGCAGCGACAGGGTAAGGAAACCATGAGCAATCGTGCCACCAAAGGGGGTCTCTTTGGCTTTGACTTCATCAACATGGATGAACTGATGATCTTCTGTACAGTCGGCAAATTCATTAATGCGTTGTTGTGAGAGCTCTACCCAGTCGCTAGGCTCGAGTTTCATGCCCACAGTATTCATCATTTCATTCTTCGGTACGGTTTTCATTGCATATTTCCTTTTGTTGAATGTGGGTAAAACTCAGCGAGCTTTACAAAGTGGCATCGATAGTGCCACTATAGTGACTGACACGTGCCGTGTCAATATCTGTGGCTTACTGAGAATTCACAGATATCCGTGGAGCTTGAATGATAATTACCTGTAAAGAATTTAGGAGCAACGATGATCGACTACAAAAAGGCCGGAGAAATCCATCTGGTTACGATGAATAACGACCAGAACACTATTTGCTTCGACTGGCAGGCGCGAATGTTGGACATTCTCGATACCGTAGAGGCGGATTGCGGCCAGGGCGCTGCACTGGTACTCATTGGCGAGGGCAAGTTTTTCTGTAACGGGCTCAACCTTGAAGTGCTGATGCAATTGGGGGAGGCTGATATGGCCACCTTCTCCAAACAGATGATGGAGATTCATCAGCGCTTGTTGGTATTGCCCTGTCCCACCGTGGCAGCGCTGAATGGCCATGCTTTTGCCGGTGGTGCATTTGTGGCCTTGTCTTGCGATTATCGCCTTATGCGTGAAGACCGTGGTTGGTTCAGTGTTTCTGAAGTGGATGTGGGCGTACCTATTCCTCAGCCCTTGATGGGTATGCTGGAAGGCAAGCTGACACCCAATACAGCCAGAGATGCCTTACTGACCGGCAAGCGTTATACCGCTGATGAGGCTATTGCCGCTGGCATTGCGGATGGTAAAGCGTCAGAGCAAGAGTTGCTCTCTCATGCGAAGGCCTTGGCAAGCCAGTTGGCAACTAAGGAGCCAGGTATTTTTAAAACTTTGAAGCAGAGGTGGTTTGGTCCAATGGCTGATGCCTTGGTAGGGGGTCACTGAAGCAGTGTCTTGCTAAATTCGGCCTCAGGTAAACATATAGGCACGACAAGTGCCTGTATGTGTTATATTATTTCCCATTTTTGAGTGGCCAGGTATAAAGGTGGCTGCGAAAACAGAACTTCAATAGGAGTAGGGGGAAGTAATAGTGACTGATGAAAAAGTGGCTGATGGCCGAGTTGTACGCGGTGAGCGTAATCGAAAGGCCTTATTGGATGCTGCCTACAATCTTATCGCGGAAGGGAATCTAGCGCCCGCTGCCCCGGAAATTGCCGAGCGCGCCGGCGTGGGCTTGCGCGGGCTGTTTCGTCATTTTGGGGACATGGAAGGACTTCGTGCCGCTCTGGATGAGCGGACAAGCGCAGAAGGTGCAGCCAAGTTTGCCAGTGGCAACCGCGAAGGCTCGCTCAGGAAACGTCTTCTGCATGCTGTGGAGCAGCATGCGATTTCGTATGAAAGCCAAGGGAATTTTTTTCGGGCAATGCAGATCGACAGGTGGAATTCTGAAGTCTTGCGTAAGAGTTATGATCGGGATAACTATCGGCTGCGTAAAGATCTTGAGAATTGGTTGCCGGAGTTGAAGTCGCTATCAACCCATCGCCGTGAAGCTGTGGATGCGACCGCTTCTTTTGAAGCGTGGCAAAGGCTCCGAGAGCATCAGCATCTGAGTGTCGAGTCCAGTATCGATATTATCTACGATACGATTAAGGTGCTGATGACAGCGCCTTAATCAACTGATAGTCAAAATTGGGGCAGGGCAATTTGTATCTGCCACTGCCCAAGTGTTATTGCCCTTGTTCTCCCGTTAATGAAAGATGAAGCCGGTTCATGCCTTTTATCCAGCGATCGTAATCGGCGGTTTTGCGTTGCATATAGGTCTCCACTTCGGGGTGGGTCAAGATTAGGAAAGACTCTTGCTCCAGACCTTCTATCACGATATCGGCCAGCTCTTCAGGTTCCATCATGCCGTCAGCTGCTGCGGCTTTGGTGGCACTCGCGCCCTCAGCTTCGTCGTCTTCTACAGTCATGGCGGTTTTAACGGCCTGTGGGCAAAGCATTGACACTTTTATGCCTTGGTGCGCATAAGTGAGTGCCAGCCACTCGCCAAAGCCTATGGCGGCATGTTTACTAACGCCATAGGCTGCGCAGCCGATTTGATTCAATAGACCCGCGGCAGATGCTGTATTGAGAAAGTAGCCCTCGCCGCGCTCTGTCATGCGCGGTACCAGGTGGCGAGCGGCGTAGACATGCGACATGACATTGATGTCCCAGCTCAATTGCCACTCTTTGTTTGGCGACTGTTCATCCTGACCCATGCCAACACCAGCATTGCTGCAGAACAAGCTAATGGGGCCGATGTTATTTTCGGTTTCTTCAATAACCCGCTTGATGTCTTCATCGCTGGAAACATCGGCGGTCATGGCAATGCAGCCATTATCATCAGCGGTTTGCCGGGCGTTGGCGGCGTTAATGTCAACGGCTACAACCTGTTTGGCGCCCTCGCTGACAAACTTCTCCACCAGAGCTCGGCCTATGCCGCTACCGGCACCGGTGACGACGACAATCTTGTCTTTTATTTTCATTGTTTCAATTCTCTTTACGGTTAGCTTGGTTGCCTGCTATCGATTCTTTAGCGGTTCATCACTTTACAAAGTGACACTATACATGTCACTATATATTGTGTCTACAGATTGGACATTTAATGGTTGAGGTTGAAGAGGCGATGATAGAGGTCGTAATAGAAGCCAAGAAAACGCGGTGGCTTGACGTTGTCGGCATCGCCTTATTGGGCCTTTTCACCAAGCGTATTTTTCGCGAGCTTACTAGAGATGAGTCTACCTTATGAGTATTTTAATTTGGGCCATAGCATTACTGATATACCTGGTGTTTCGGCTCTGGTACGACGGCCTGCGCAAGCCGCTGACGGCTGCTGAGGTTGAGGAATATACGCGACTGTTTGAAGAGCGTGCAGGTGCTGATGATGAAGTTGATTTGGCGGTGATGCGAAAGTTTCTGGAGGAAGATGATGGTAAAGAATTCATCATGATGAATCTGCTTCAGTACAACCCGTCACCGATGAAACACCCCGACACGGGTCTGGACGCACAGGCTGAGTCGATACTGCAGGAATATTTCAGGCCGTTTATGGGGCAGGTAATACGCCGCGCAGGACATCCCGTGATTGCAGGGCGTGCTGTGGGTGGCTACTTGGATGCCTGGAACACACCACCTGACCCTGGCTGGCATGGGGCGGGATTGATTCGGTATCGCAGCCGCAGAGACATCATTGAGTTGTCACTGGCGAGCGCCAAATTCCAGGATCTTCACAAGTATAAGTTTGCCGCGTTGAAACAGACTATCTCGTTTCCTACGCAAACTCAGATGGGCTTGTATGCCTCTCCGCGCGTGACCGTGGCTTTGGTTCTAGCGCTTGTGGCGGCCCTGTTGCAATTGGCTCTCGTATAACTCGTATAAATAGAAGGAGACGTAAAGATGTCTACTAATGTCGCTGCAAAACATTCCCGTTCACGCCTGGTTCTTCAAAGTACATGGAAGCTTTCAGGGGCCGGTGACGCTGCCAGCTTGATTTTCGATAATCTAATTGTAATTAAGGTATAGAAATGTCGTTAGTAGAAATGCTCGATGAAACCGTTTTGGCGACGTATCTGGAAGCCGCTGTGCCGGGGTTCAAGGGGCCGCTCACAGTCAGTAAATTTCCGGGTGGTCAATCGAATCCTACATTCAAAATAGAGGCTGATACGGGTACCTATGTGCTGCGCCGGCAGCCCCCTGGCAAGTTGCTAAAGTCTGCCCACGCGGTCGATAGAGAGTTTCGCGTACTGGCAGCGTTGAGGGAAACAGAGGTACCCGTCGCCGAGGTCTATCACTTATGTGAGGATCCCTCGGTGATGGGTTCCATGTTCTACCTGATGGAATTCTGCGATGGCAATATTTACTGGGATCCCGCTCTGATTGAAATAGAGGATCGTGATACCCGGGCGGCGATGTATGTGCAGATGGCGAAAACCCTTGCCAGTATCCACAGTGTCGATGTCGAAGCTGCGGGACTTGCGGATTACGGTCGCCCTGGCAACTACTTTGAGCGGCAGGTGGGGATCTGGACGAAGCAGTACCGTGCATCGGAACTGGACAAGATCGACGCAATGGATCAACTGATTACGTGGTTGGACGCAAATATACCCACTGATGATGGTCGGATTGCACTGGTGCACGGAGATTTCCGCCTGGATAACCTCATGTTCGCCAAAGACAACAGTCGAGTCATTGCGACGCTCGACTGGGAATTGTCAACTCTTGGACATCCCTATGCGGATCTTGCCTATCAATGCATGTTTATGCGCTTACCGGCCAGTGAGCAGAAACAGATGGCTCCTGCTGGTCTTGCGGGGCTCGATCTACAAAAGCTTGGTCTGCCCAGCGAAGAGGAATACGTCGGGATGTATTGCCAGCACATGGGAATCGACTGCATAGAGAACTGGGACTTTTATCTGGCCTTTGGCTTCTTCCGAGTGGCGGCGATTGCACAGGGGGTCGCGAAGCGTGCTACCCAGGGGAACGCCTCCAACGCATCTGCGCACGATGCTAGTGGCATGGTGGAGACCTTGGCCAAGATGGCACTGGGTATTGTTGCTTGAGTTGAAGGTGTAGTAGGCGAAAAAGTTTGGGGGGAGTTTGATTCACAATCTACCTCAATCTCTCCTTAGCTGATTTTGGTACATAGGCTTAACAAAAACTGTAATGGAAAAGAAAATGACAGAGACTAAAAAAGTAGAACTCATTGGTGCAATTGGCTCACCATACACACGCAAAATGGTATCACTGCTGCGCTACCGGGCTATCCCCTACAAAATAATCTGGGGGCAGCCAGAAATGGTTCTTCCTGCCATGGGACTGGAGTTGCCTAAACCACAACTGCTGCCCACTTTTGTGCTGCCGGATGATGGTGGCGAGATGAAGGCCGTGACCGACTCCACTCCGATTATCAGACGGTTGGAAGCAATGAGCCCTGAACGTTCCGTCCTCCCAAGTGATCCGGCGCTGGCCTTTATCGATTATTTACTGGAAGACTTTGGTGACGAGTGGGTTACCAAATACATGTTTCATTACCGCTGGCACTTTGAAGCTGACGCAGATAACGCAGGGACTTTATTGCCACTGAGCTATGGTGTGAGTTTGCCCGCCGCAATGCTCAAGCAAGTGAAAGCGATGGCCACCGAGCGTCAGGTTTCTCGTTTGTATGTAGTGGGTTCTAACGATACAACAGCACCGATCATTGACGCCAGCTTCAGGCGTTTTTTACAAGCAATGGAGGCGCATTTGGCGGCTCAGCCTTACTTGTTGGGTAGCAGGCCGGGCGCGGGTGACTTTGCTCTGTTTGGTCAGTTGACACAGTTGGTGGGTGTGGAACCAACCTCTCGGGCTATTGCTCACGAATTGTCGCCTCGTACCGTGATGTGGACATCGGTAATGGAAGACCTCAATTGTCTGGAACCCAAAGACAGTGATTGGAACAACCCGGATGAAATACCGGAAACACTGCGCGGCATTTTAACTGAAATGGGCCGAACCTATGTGCCGGCGCAATTGGCTAATGCCAAGGCTGTTCAGGCAGGAGAAAAAAACTGGGAGACGCAAATCGACGGTGCGCTTTGGACACAACCGACCTTTACTTACCAGGCGAAATGTTTGCAATGGGTTAACGAGCAGTATCAAGCGTTGAGCGCTGACGATCGCAGCCGGGTGGACCGTATTCTAGAGGGTACCGGTTGTGAAGCGTTGTTGTATTGATTAGAGAGTTAAATTAATTCGAGAAAAGAGGATACAAAAATGGGATTTGAAGTGAGTGAAAAAGTGCAGGCGCTAAATGCCCAACTTGAAGCGTTTATGCAAGAGCATGTCTACCCAAGGGAAAAGGATATGCGTGAGTTTACCCTTGACCAAAACAATCTTTGGCAAACCCCTCCCTGGTTTGATGAATTGCGTGAGTTGGCTAAAGCACAGGGCTTGTGGAATTTATTTCTACCCAAAGAATACGCACCCTGGAGCCCGGGCTTGACCAACTCAGAGATCGCCGTGGTGTTTGAGACCATGAGCAAGGGTGGTTATTGGGCGTCAGCTATTTTCAATTGTAACGCGCCGGATCGCGGCAATATCGAAGTGCTGGCCAAGTACGGTACGCCTGAGCAACAGAAGCAGTGGATGGAACCCTTATTGGCCGGTGATATTCGCTCTGCCTATGCCATGACCGAGCCGCAGGTGGCGTCCTCCGATGCCACCAACATGGAGCTGGAGATCAAGCGCGATGGCGATGAGTATGTGCTCAATGGTCGCAAATGGTGGACGACCGGCGCAATGAACCCGCGCTGCAAAGTATTACTGGTAATGGGTAAGTCCAACCCGGAGAACCCTCGTCACAGTCAGCACTCAACCATTCTTGTACCGCGTGACGCACCAGGGATAAAAGTCGTGCGAGCGCTACGCGCCTTTGACAGTTTCCATTCGCCCGGTGGTGAAGCGGAATTCTTGTTTGAGAATGTACGCGTTCCAGTGAGCAATATGATCAAGGGCGAAGGTTGTGGTTTTGAAATCGCACAGGGGCGCCTTGGCCCCGGTCGCTTTCAATATGCAATGGGTCTTGTGGGTATCGCTCAGCGTTGCCTTGAGCTTATGTGTGCTCGCGCAGAAGAGCGGGTTGCATTTGGTGAAAAACTCATTAAAAAAACCAGTGTTCAACATGAGATTGCCCGCAGCCGTTGTGATGTCGAGCAGGCGCGATTACTGGTGCTGCAGGCCGCCGATGCGATGGATAAGGGCGGCGTTAAAGCTGCATTGCCTTATATTTCAATGGTTAAGATTGTTGCCCCGCTAATGGCACAGAATGTGGCTGATCGCGCTATGCAGATATATGGCGGCATGGGTGTGTGCGAGGACACCCTGATTCCTGAAGCGTTTACTCAGGCGCGTTTCTGTCGTATCGCCGATGGCCCCGACGAGGTGCATATGTCGCAGCTGGGGAAATTGACCGCGCGGGAATACAACGCCTGAACAATGGGATCAAAGCCATGATGATCACGCGAATTATTCTCACACTGGTTGTGTTGCTGATTTCACCGCTGACCCTTGCCGATG
>ENA-OSET01000532-OSET01000532.1-sediment-metagenome-genome-assembly--contig:-NODE-532-length-42559-cov-3.270138_pt1 | contig 42559 bp, 30 predicted proteins | sample MGYA00237882_ERZ534229 | MGnify/ENA primary metagenome ERZ534229 (study PRJEB26408, sample SAMN06266212) | sediment metagenome | isolation source: Hudson Canyon methane seep mesocosm | place: USA:Hudson...
GCGGAACAAGGCTGGTGTTGGATCTTCTGAGTGATATTATAGTATTCAATTAAAACTAAAGGGTTTTATTGTGATGAATGATAATAAAGTGTCGCATCATCAAACGCTAAGCGATGCGAATGACTCTGTATTAGTTGTTATTGATGTGCAGCAATCATTCTTGGATAAGTTGTCGCCAGAGCAGGTTAGTCCGCTGACCAATCGCATACGCTGGATTGTTCAGATGGCGGGAAAGATGGATATTCCACTCGTTGTTACTGCAGAGGATATTCCAGAATCCGGGTCAACTGTTTCGCAGGTAGCCGAGGTTTTCCCTGTTGGAACAAGGGAGCACAACAAAATGTCTTTTGGGTTGGCGGGAGACCCGGCAATACTATCGGCGGTGAATGCGACGGGTCGTAAGACTGCAGTGCTTGTTGGCTTGGAGACGGATGTTTGTGTCATGCAATCAGCGTTGGGTTTGCTAGGCCATGGTTATAGAGTGGTGGTGTTATCTGATGCGAGTGCTTCTCCGGGGCCATGTCACGAGCAGGGTTTACGCAGGCTTGAGAATGCGGGGGTCGTTATTTCCACGGTTAAAGGTACTTTTTATGAGTGGGTGCGCACCCTAGATTTTGCTGACGAGCACCTTGAGGCTGAAATATGGACGGGGGAGAGGCCTGAGGGTATCAACTTGTAGCCTATCGCCTCTTGAAAGACTCTGGATTTTTCTTATCCGCTTGGGTACTATCCTTCTGGTTATTTTTTCTGCTATTTGCTCTATCCCGCCCAAAATTATCAATTTGACTGATTTCGGCGCTCATTCACTCCGGAGTATAACCCTGAACTTTGGTGGCGATAGAGGGTCAGTGCTAGTGGTAACCATTAGATCCCGATTTGTATGCTGACATAAGGCTTACCACAGTGGGTTAATTCAATTATAGAGGCGCTCAAGCTCGTAGATTCTATGTTTTATATCACACTCACCCGGTCGATTTTCACTGGTATGCTCAAATACCTGCTCATGGCAACTCTTTCACTTGGGGCAACTCAGTCCTTCGCGCAGACACAAACCTCTATCGATCTGGCCCAACAAATGTATGTTGCCTATTACGGTCGAGCGGGCGACCCCGGAGGTGTTAACTTTTGGGCGGGCCAGTTCGATGAATCTACTAATCTGGATGCCGTACTATCGAATTTTGGCAACTCTCAGGAATACAGTGACAACTTTGGCTCACTAAGCCACGAGGAGCTTGTCAGTGGCCTGTTCCAGCAAATGTACAATCGCAGTCCCGATACCGCGGGGCTGGATTTTTATGTCGGCCGACTTCAAAGTGGGCAGGCAACTCTCGCCTCAATCGCCAAACAGATCGCCGACGGTTCGCTGGATGATGACAAATCCTCCCTGGATAACAAAATATCTGTTGCCAATGCATTCACCACCCGTGTTGAAACGGAAGGGTTGGATTATGCCTCTGCTGACATTGATGAGGTGGGCTTACTACTGACGGCTGTCACCTCTGTTGCAAGTACGGTTGATGCCGCTCTGCTGGAGGTAACGGCCTGGGTTCCAGAATCCTCAACATCGACTGGCGATTCGAACGTGATCATGACAACCAGTTTAGGCGTTATAGAAATCGAGCTTTATGCTGAACAGGCACCCATTACGGTTGCCAATTTTCTCGCCTACATAGATGCGCAGTTCTACGATGACTTAATTTTTCACCGTATTATTAGCGGGTTTATGATTCAGGGTGGCGGCTTTGATATTTCCTTAACAGCGAAAGCGACTCAGGCACCCATAGTGCTTGAGACAAACAACAATTTATCAAACTTGCGTGGCACCATCGCCATGGCGAGAACCGGTGTGCCAGACAGTGCTACCTCACAGTTTTTCATCAATCATGTGGATAATTTGTTCCTTGACTCAACCGGTAACAATGATGGCTACGCCGTATTTGGTACTGTTGTGGCGGGCATGGATGTTGTGGACACCATTGCGAATTTGGCCAAAACGTCGATAGGATCTTTTGCAGACCTGCCTGCCAGTCCGGTAACGATTGAGTCTGTTGTGCTGGCCAGCGGAGCAAACAGCGCCCCACAAGCTAAGGCCGGACGCGATCAAAGTGTTAATGTTTTTGAGGCGGTGTATTTGAACGGCAGCAAGAGTAGTGATGTGGATGGTGACTCACTGACCTACACCTGGACGTATTTGACGGGGCCATCCGGTTCGCAGGCCTCCCTGTACTCTACCACTACGGCGACTCCTTATTTCACTCCCGACTTGGCTGGAAAATACACCTTTGGCTTAAAGGTGAGTGATGGCAACGGGAATAGCTCGAGTGATCGGATTGTTGTCAATGTTTCAGGAGCCGCCTTGTAGTTGGCCGTTGGTCTTTTATCAGCAGCTTGAACAGATAGCCCTCCACCCGCATGCAATATATTTGAGTCACGCAATTGACGAGCGGAAATTAATATAATATATTGTAAGCGCTTACATTAGCATGATGGTACAACTCCACTCTGTCGCTGGGATTAATGGCCAATATAGCTATAAAAAACTCATTGATCTCATTAATAGAAAGGCTTGTATTTCTTAGTGTGTATCATGTAGTACGCTGATTCAAAACGTATTTCTTCTTCTTGTCCTCAAAGTTAGGCAAGAACTTCTAACATTTGGCATGCTCGCGCACGGTTAGTTTCAAACAGCTTGCGCAGAAGAAGAAATAACTCACAATGTAAGCGCTTACATTATGCATGGACGCTTGTTTAATCAGGAGTTGATTTCGCATGGTCGGTGTCCGCAAGGTGGTATGGCCGTCGTAAACTTCGAATGCATTTCTCTCCGAACAAAAAACAATAAAATCGAACCTGGGAGTTAGAATGAAAAAATTTCACGCCATTAAGGGCGCTGTTTGCGCCGCATTTGTAGCACTACCTATCCTCAGCCTGGCTGATTGGGTGCCGGTAGAAGGCGATGTGAGCATCAGTAAATCCAGACCTCATCGCGACAAGGTAGATAACAACTTCAACATCACTGTGACTGTAGAAAACAATAGTTCAGAGGTGATTCAAGGGCCCTTTCGAATTCTCATTGATAAGCCAGGCAATAATGGTAGGACAGCGACCCGAATTCAAGAATTCGATGCAGCTGCTCAAGCACTAATGCCCAGTGAATCGATGTCTGTTGTAGTTAGTTTTCCTCAGACCCACAAACATTTGAATTTTAATACGCTATTACAGCATGACCCTTCTGATTGGAATCTTGTTTGGAGTGATGAGTTTGATGGAGACTCTCTGAACACCAATAAATGGGAACATGAAGTTAATTGTTGGGGTGGGGGCAATCTGGAGCAGCAGTGTTATACCGACCGCACCGACAATTCAGTTGTTGCCGATGGTGTGCTAAAGATTATTGCACAGCGTGAGGACTTTACAGGCCCCGCTCAAGTAGATGGGTCGGGCTCGGCAACCTTGCCTTACACCTCTGCCAGACTGCGTACCATGAATAAAGGCGACTGGAAATATGGTCGCATGGAGATTCGTGCAAAACTGCCATATGGGCAGGGCACTCATCCTGCAATCTGGATGTTGCCTACCAACTATGTTTACGGCGGTTGGGCCGCTTCCGGTGAAATTGACATCATGGAAGCTATCAACTTGAAAACGGCGTCTGACTCACCAGACGCACAGGTTGGAGATCTTGAGTCGAGTACTTTTGGTACCTTGCATTTTGGTGAAGAGTGGCCGAACAACGTTCACTCGGGCGCCGAATATACATTGCCGAATAATATGAACCCCGCCGATGACTTTCACGTATATGCTGTCGAATGGGAAAAAGACGAGATACGCTGGTATGTTGATAATGTACATTTCGCGACACAAAGAAGCAGTGGTTGGTACAGTCAGTTCAAAGATGAAAATGGTGTGACAGTAAACGGCGCGGAAGACGCGCCTTATAATCAACCTTTTCACCTGTTGATCAATTTAGCTGTCGGTGGCACCTGGGCGGGTAATGTGAATGACACTGGCATTGATGAAACTGTTTTCCCTCAAATGCTTTCTGTTGATTACGTTCGAGTCTATGAGTGCTCGGTGAGCCCTGCGACCGGCGGTGGTTGTGCCACGGTGTCTGATGATGCAGAGTTCGTTGAGGGTCATCAAGCGCCAGAAATTGTAGACCCCAATGACAACTTCGGTAGTGGTGCCGTGTTTGACTTATACACCGATGGCCTGTCGGATGGATTGTTTTTTAATAGCTACAATCCTGACGGAGCCGTAACATTTGGTGAGGAGGAAGTTGAAGGCCGTGGATTTGTTTTAGATATCAACAAGGCAGGTCCAAATGGTAATGTCTATATAGAATATCCTCCCCGCGTAAATTTGGGTCTGTGGCAAGAATATGGTGAGTTGGTTTTTGACCTCTATATAACAAGCAGTGAAGATGCGACCGAGCTACTGGTTAAGTTGGATAGTGGTTGGCCGGATGTTAGCGATTATTCTGTGTCTTTACCGGAAAGCGGCGAATGGGTGGAAGTTCGTATTAACATTGGGGAATTGTTGGCTAATGGAAACCGTTATGCACCCGGTAGTTATGCCGATATAACAGATATTGTTAACCCCTTTGTTGTTGAACCGACCGGCGCAATGGACTTTAAGTTGGATAACGTTCGTTACGAATATTCGTTTGACGATGTTGAGGTGGTTACGGTGTTTGATGATACGCTGCATTCGCCGTTTAATCTGGGTCAATATGTTGCGAGTGGAGCCGTGCACATGGATATCGCGCCTGCCTCAGACCTTACACACGGTGATGTTCTTCAACTCAGTTTTGACACCAATGAAAGTGTGGTATTTTTTCAGACCAAACTGACAGCTGGGGGCGACCCCCTTAAGGTGGATCTCAGTGGCTTTGACTACTTGGAGTTTGACTTGCACTTGGTCGCGGATCCTCGAGCAACTCAGAACTTTATGGTCAAGATGGATTGTGGGCACCCTTGTGGGTCAGGTGACTATGAAATATTGGCGCCTTCAATCGGCGAGTGGACTTCTTACAAAATTCCATTAAGTGATCTTGTTTTCAATCCAGGTTCTAGTTTGGATTTGACAAGTGTAGATTCGCCTCTGGTTATTTTTCCAGCATGGGGAAATCAGCAAGGGGTAGTAATGGAAGTTGACAATGTTCGCCTGAGTAAAGACGAAACCTAAAAGACTACTTTTGAAAATTGAGTTCTGCAGGTGTCGGTAAATTTACCAGAGTAGATTTTTTAGCACTCAACTGAAGTGCCGGTTCAACCCTCGTGGTTGAATCGGTGGTATTTCGACATATTAACTCGATTGCTTGAGGATAACTTTTGACACAACACAATTGCGCCCTTGGTTTTTTCCCTGATAAAGCGCGCGATCCGCTTCCGAGATTAGCTGATCGATATTGTTAATCAAAGAGCCGGGCGCGCTGACAACCCCGAGTGTTAAACTAACGGGCTTGGCATCAGTTGGCCCATAGGGAATATTACGTTCTGCCATGGCAGCACAAACGTTATCTGCTACACTGCGTGCGCCTTCACTGTCGGTATCCGGTAAGATCAATACAAACTCTTCACCTCCAAAACGCCCCACAATATCGGTCGACCTTTCACAGCACGAAGAGATAATGTCTACGATGTCAATCAGACATTTATCACCTGCCTGATGGCCATTACTGTCGTTATAAGCCTTAAAAAAATCGACGTCTGCCATGATGAATGATATGGAGGAGTTTGTTCGGCGGGCCCTGGCTATTTCAAGAGATAGGGCCGATTCAATGCCTCGGCGATTCAGCGCGCCGGTCAGGTAATCGGTATTTGATTGTTTATCAAGTTTTTGAAGTAGTGACCGGGTCATTGAAGAGAAACTCCAGACTACCCAGGTTGATGTTAGGCAGAGGCATGCGAGTACAACGAGGCGTGCAGAACGTATCAGATCTGGGCTATTGGGGTTCTCTGGGACAAGTCCATTGATCTCCAGTGCAAACAAAGCGGCCAAAATCAGACAGACAATCGTAAGTGATATCCAGGCGGCTCGAGAGTCGATTAACAAGGTGGTTAATATCGGTATGATGGGGGCAATAAAAATCACTGCTCCGCCAAAGCCGCCGGTATTCCAGCTGGCTGTTGCAAAACCGAGTAGTGCGATGCTTATCAATACCCATGCGGCGACATTTAACGAGGCATTGCGACGCATGTAATATGCGTTTGCCAAGCCTGCAATCACTACAAAAATGGCCGGAACCGGGAGGTGCGCCAGCCCCATTACCAGGATTTTGGCAATGGCTAAACCCCCAACCAGAACCACCATGGTAAGGTTTGTGGCCTTGATTAATCCACGTCGACCTAGAGGTACCAATGCGTCAAATTCTATGCTCACGAGCTGCTCGCCTGTCGAATGTCGAGATTTTGTGAGGTATTGAAGCTAATAATGGCTTTAGTCTCCCGAAGTGCTGCATTCGCGTGCAAGAAAGTTCAATAGTGTAGCTACTTTAAAGGGGAGTAGGCGTGTGTTCAAGGTTAAGAGTCCGTTCTTTATGTATCCATATCTCACCCGCAGCAGCTCGTTAATCTTCCCGCTGGATGCCGTGTCTATGGTTTGTTTGCAGGGTGAGTAAGCATAATATCAGCACTCTGATCTTTCACTAGCGTACGATAAATCTGTTTGCCATCAGAGGAAACGGAAAATCCACTGAGGTCTCTTGAGGAAAATTGAACGACCTGCGTGGAAACCCCTGAGGAAAAATTATAGTAATAGGTAGTTAGTCGCCCCCCGGTCCCCGTCGCTAGATAATACAACCCGTCCTCCATTTGCTGCCATTGGTTGAATGGTCCCTGACTGGCTTCTGGCATCAATTGCGTTTCTTCGAGTGAGCCGTTGTTGACCCAAAATCCATCTTTATAAAACTTGGTGTACAGGTAGCCCTTGGTTGCGTCCTGCCGCGGCTCTCCACTGAATGCACCTTCTGTTATTACGGGTGCGGATTGCTGGTTATTGAGGTCGTATTTCCACAGTTGCAGCTGATCACCTTTCCAGGTGCTAAAATAAATGCCTTGATCGGTCCAGCGAGGGTTGCGAGCATATTGTCCTTGCAGGCTGAGGGTTTTCACCTCCAGGTTATCAATTGAAAGAATGGACAAGTTGTTGTCTGTTGAATCAAACACGATGGAGCGTCCGTCGGGTGACCACTGCATTCGAAACGGCGTATTCAAACTCTGAAATTTTGTCAGTTGGGTCTCGGCACCCGTTTGCAAATCTTTCAACCATATTTCTGTAGAGCCCGTGCGATCCGTCAGAAATGCGAGCGATTCGCCGCTTGGCCCAATCATTGGATGCCAATCCTGCCGAGTGGAAGAGACGAGAATTTGCTGGCGTTCCGGGTCTGGTGTTGAATTAAGGTCATCACTTTCCCGCAAGGGATTTGCCTGCGACACAATGTCATAGTTATACCGAGTTTCTACGAGTAGGAACTCACCCGTCAGTGGGTGTCTGGTCAAGTCCCCAATTACCGCATCTCTTTCAAGCAAGAGGGTCGAGCGTTGAGTGGCGATATTGTAGTGGACGAGCTGTCGATATAACGGCGCTTTAGCAAAAATGACACTTTCACCCTCCCGATCCCAGGTGAGCGAGCGAATCCAGTAGGGGAATTTTGCAAGCTGCTGCGATTGATTTGTTTCAAGATTTAGCAGCCACAGTTCTGATTGATTCCAGTGGTAGGTACGAATCAAAGCCAGCTGCTTGCCATCGGGAGAGAGATCAAACGCAACATCCCCCGTAATTCCACGACTGGCCTTTGATAGCTCTCGGGTTTCGCCGCTGATGACATTCGTGGCATAGATCCGCAATGGCCCTCCTTTGTAGGGGCTGCGATTGTAAATAAGTTGCTTGCCATCGGGGTGCCAAGACAGCTGGATGTCGAAGGGTGAGCAGTCAGCGATTTTTTGAGTCTTGCCAGTTACTTCAAATTCCGTATTGACTGCCAACAGCTTAATTTCACACCCCGCCTCTGAGTGTGAAACAAAAGCGATAGATCTGCCGTCAGGAGACCATGCGGGATGCAATTCACTGGCATTTTCGGATTGGGTGACGACTTGAGCTAGCCCTGAATTCAAATGTCGCAGGGCGATATCAAATTGATTCGACCCCTCGAGCTTTTGGCTGAAAGCGAGCACATTCCCGAGGGAGTGCATTGAGGGCGTCACTTCCACGCCTGTTGCGCTGGTTAACGGGCGAAGCTGACGCGCTGCGGGTTCGAAATCTGAGACGGTGGGTTGCGAACTGACCACAATGTACAAAATGGAAATGGCCGACAGCAACAACATTGCGGCCGCTGCCATCCACAGAGAGCGGGTTTTATGTTTGATGGCAGCCACTTGTCGTTGCTGGGTGACCTGCTCAACTTCGGCAATGAGGCGATAACCTCGTTTTGCAACTGTTTCAATATAACGGGCTTCTCGGGAATTATCCCCAAGGTGTTTTCTCAGCCGAGCGATTGCTTGATTGATCGCGGCATCAGAAACAATGCCCCGGCAGGCTTTCTCTATTAATTCATCTCGCGAGAATACCTGCCCGGGGTGCAGGGCTAAAAATTGGAGCAATTCACACAGCTGCGGGGTCAATGTCTGCTTTTTGTCACCCTGAGACAGAGAGTTGCTTGCGATATGCAGCTGCCACTCTCCAATTTTCAGCAAAATATCCTGCGTCACAGCAATCCTCTTTAAACTATAAGTTATTGATATTTATCGTGTTATGTTTTGGTTATTAAAAAATAACCGAACGGTTATGTGTTTTGCTCCTCGGGCCATTAGCATTCCACAACTCGCTGTATGACAGCAACCATTCTTGAGGAGATACACAATATGTTTAACAGTTATTCTCGTAAATTCTGGGGTGCCGGATTAGTGATGAGCGCCATAATGGCGGGCGTTAGTGCGTGCAGCCTTCATAAACCCAGCACAGGCGATATCATATCCACCCGTGAACTGGCACGCCATGATTTCCCCTATCCTTCGAATTACGCCAAGGTGCTGGGTTCCAAAATGCACTTTGTAGACACGGGCGGCGACAAAGACCCTATTCTGATGCTCCACGGCCAGCCAACCTGGTCTTATCTCTGGCGTGATGTGATTCCTGAGCTGGAGAAAGACCACCGGGTAATCGCACTCGACCTTATTGGCTTTGGGAAGTCTGATAAACCAGACATCAGCTATACCGTGGAGGACCATGCCAAATACCTCAATGAGTTTATTCAAACACTCGAATTGAACAATATCACCCTGGTGATCCACGACTGGGGGTCATTTCTGGGTTTTGATTTCGCGGCCCAGCACCCCGACAAAATCAAAGCGATTGCCTTTATGGAGTCGGTTGTGCCCTCTGACGGCAAAGACTACCCGGACTCACCTAACAAACCCATTATGGATAACTTCTTCCAGATTTTGACTGAGATCAAAACTCCGGGTGTTGGGGAGAAAATGATACTGGAAGACAACTTCTTTATTGAAGAGCTTCTGCTATCGGTACCTGGTCTTAGCGAAGATGAAAAAAATGCTTATCGTGAACCCTTTGCCAATGGCAAAAACCGATTGCCAATGCTGCAGTTCCCCAGGCAGATCTCCTTTGACGGAGTGGAGCCTAAATATGTCGTCGCGGGTAATCAGCTCATTGAGTCCTACTTGAAGACGACCCCGGTTCCCAAATTGATGCTGACCTTTACCCCGGGCGCCATTGTGGGCGACAGCAATATTCAATGGGCAAAAAACCACATGAGCAACCTGCAGCTCACTCACATTGGCGAGGGAGTGCACTTTGTTCAGGAGACTCACCCAAAAGCGATTGGTCAGACGATCAATCAGTGGATGGAAGCAAACGATCTAGACTAATAGACCATTTAATTAAATCAACTTCATTCGAGGAATAACTAACGATGAACACTTTTGCAAAATTATGTTTTGGCCTGGCCACTACCGTGGGCAGTCTCTCAGCTAACGTGGCTAATGCAGCGCTACTGGATATGAACTTCAAGAAAGGAGAAATGATCTGCATCATCTCTTCCAGTGAATACCCCTCCCAGCGAGGTGCCGTGCAGCAATACTTTAATGATACAGCACAGCTTATTGAATCAGAGAACGTTGAATTTGTAGGTTCTTTACAAGTTGAAAAGGTGCTTTTGGGGCAGCACCCTGTTCCGGGGTTTGGTTTTGTTAAGCTCCCCAGCAAGCGCAGTAAGGTTCGGCTCTATCAAGACCGACTTAACGAATGGCAACATATCAGGGAAACACGCCCAGATATCTGGAAAGAGCTGAGGCTCAACGACTTTGAGCTGCAACAGGATACAACCTTCAGTCTCGATACAGAGAAGTATTACCAACTAGAATCATTCTGGGTAAAACAAGACAAAGAGAATGAGTTCGACACTTTTCTCAATCAAGACCTGGAACATCGCCGTAAGGTCGGTGGGCGGATTGTGCAAATATTCGGTGAACCTGACATGTACGACACCCTCGGTGTAGAAAGGGCACCTAATGCTTACCTGATCACTGAATGGGATAGCAAAGAGGCTTTTAATCGTTACTGGGGTGACCGAAAGTCTTTTAGATATCTATCGGGACATGATGCGTGGTTGACCCGTGTACCTGCTTTGTCCAAGCCGAGTTAAATACACGGTGTACACTTGTCGGCGAGCCTTTATTGAGGTTCGTCGCTTACTGTCACCCCGGTGACAGGTTGCCCTGGGTAGTCCCCGTTAGGCTAGGTATCCAATATGAGCCATCAAGTGGATTATCATGGATATAGAACCTTACGCGCCTGGTTGTGGTGCATTAGTCAGCGGCATTCAACTCTCAAGCTTAACAGACACAGAACTCCTGCAGATTCGTGAAGCCTTTGTCAGTCATGGTCTTTTGTTTTTCCGTGACCAGGTTTTCACTCCAGCAGAGCATTTACGTTTCGCCAGACGTTACGGAGACATTGTACTGAATAAGTTTTTTGCTCCGGTTAAAGGTTTTCCCGACATTGCGGAAGTGCGTAAAGAGAAACATCATCAAACGAACATAGGGGGAGGGTGGCACACCGACCACTCCTATGACGAAACGCCTGCATTGGGTTCTATTCTGGTTGCTCGTGACTTACCTGACACTGGAGGGGACACTCATTTCGCCAATCTCTATGCCGCCTATGAGGCCTTGTCTCCAGGGTTGAAAAAAACTCTGGAAGGGCTGCGAGCCCTGCACTCGAATAAACATATCTATGGGAAAGACGGTTATTATCGCGGCACAGACATTGCCGATCAACTAGGGGGGATTAACGACGTGAGTGATGCCACTCACCCCGTTGTGATCATTCATCCGGAGAGTGGGCGTAAAGCGCTGTATGTGAACCCGGGCCACACCATACAGTTTGAAGGCTGGGGGTTTGACGAAAGTCGAGCACTGCTGAACTACCTTTATACACATGTCGACCAACCTGAATTCACCTGTCAGTTTGATTGGCAGCCAGGCTCCGTGACGTTTTGGGACAATCGTGCAACGTGGCATTTTGCGCAAAATGACTACCAGGGGCAGGCGCGGTTGATGCATCGTATAACCTTGGCTGGTGTGGGTTTGGAGGGGGTGTAGCTGGCACTATGGGTGAAATGTGTTTAAATACTTGTTAAACCTATAATTGAATAGAGGAGCTTCCTCTTTCAGCCCAGTACAGCAAGGAGCTACACCCAATGTCAAAAAGAGCCGCTTTTCTTCTTGGTGCGTCAATCATGTTTTCAATGCCCGCGCTGGCAGATGGTGCCGGAGACCCATCGGGAACTTGGCGTTTAAACCCTTCCATCGGTTTGCAGGTCTTTGACGAGGACCGGAACCTGGACAATGCAGGCACCTTTATCGGCGGATTAGAATATCGCTACGATGAAAAATGGGGAACAGAACTTTCAATTATGAGTTCTTCCCCCGATTCAGATGCAGGGGGAGATGTAGACCTGTTGCAGGTGGGTGTCGATGGCTTGTATTTCTTCAGTCGAGATAAAAATCAAGAAGCATTTTGGATATTGGGCCTCGCAGCCGCTGATTTTGATGGTGGTGCAGGCAGTGAAACGCAGTTGCACGGTGGCGTGGGGATTCGTTTTCTTTCCGGTAGCTCATGGTCATTGCGTTCAAGCGCCAAAGTCATTCGTGGTTTCGAAGACGGCGATCTTGATACGTTGATCTCTGTGGGTTTCAGTTATGCTTTTGGTCAGACATCCTCCCCCTCCATAAGCAAACCCGTGGTAATGGACGGCGATGGAGATGGCGTTGCAGATGCGGACGATCGATGCCCAACTACACCAGCCGGGGTACAGGTCGACAGCATGGGGTGTGCACTTGATGGTGATGGCGACGGTGTCGCAGACTACAAAGACCAGTGTCCGAGCACGCCTGCAGGACGGGAAGTTGATGCCAAAGGGTGTAAGTTTGTATTGACATCAAACGTTGAAATAGAACTGAAGGTCAATTTTGAAACTAATTCAGCTGTTGTGGAAGAGGCCTTTTTGATGGAAGTTGAAAAGGTGGCCAAGTTTATGAATAAATACGGCGCGGTGACAGCGGACATTGAAGGGCATACCGACTCACGTGGGGCAGCGCAATACAACAAGGCGCTATCCCAGCGTCGTGCTGATGCAGTGAAAGGTTTATTGGTTGAGCGTTATGGCATTGATGTCAGTCGACTGAGCGCAAAAGGGTACGGCGAAGAAAAACCACTGGAGAGCAATGACTCCAGCGACGGACGCCGCGCCAATCGACGGGTTGTGGCAGTTATGACTGCAGTTGTTGAAAAATAATAAACAGTATACCGCTGGGGCTCGATCTCCAGCGGTGCAGTAATTAGTGTTTTACTTGAGTGTTTCTAGAATATGATACTCGTGATTGATGGCATTAATCTGTTCGACGTTGTCGCGCAGAAACTGATTGAACTGTTCGAGCACCTTCGGCTGTTTAACTGTAGACAGGTGGAAGGGAAAACGAGTAGACGCTAGTGATTTACTCATGACCAAGCTTCTTCTGGCGCTCATTTCCGACAAATGATAATTGGCCACCGACAGCTCCATGTCGGTGCCATCTGCCCGCCCAAGCAAGACCATTTTCAGAGCAGACTGTGCATCGCTGACTTCCAGTATTCGCACGCCATTGAGCTTGCCTTCCCACAAGGTGGGTGTGAACCCTCGAATAACTGCCAAAGTCTTAATTTTTTCAAGGGCTGGCTCATCAATGTTTTTCGGAACCACTGTTCCACTTACGATGTGCACAACAGGGTCGCTGTAATAAACGGCTGCTTCTCCCTTTATCTCCGGCGACCAGTTCGGGTGATCCGGATAGGAAAAATCGATTGATTGATGTGTTATTAAGTTAGTGCGTAAGCGGCGGATAGGATGTGCTTGATAGAGAAGTTCGTACCCCATTTGTTGGGCAAAAAGGTTCAGAATAACAAAGGCTGCACCCCTATCTGCGCGTTTGATGGCGTGGTGCGGGAAATAATCAATATTTTCCACGCCCACTACAAACGTTTTTATCGCATCATTTTCTGTCGCATTGAGCGGAATGGATGGCACTATTATAAGGCACCACCACAGAATTAATTTTTTAATGCGCGTTTTCAATTTTCCGCCTCTAAAAATGTTGTCCATATGATCTTACATTGTAAATTGAATCAATCGAGAATGTAGAGTTATATCGATCTTGGATAAAAAGACTCGTTTTGATGCCATCTAAGGTGGGTCGTGATTCTGTTTGTTGGCACTCTTACAGATACAGGTCATAATTATACTTTCCACTTGTATGGGTTTATGAGTTTTAGCAAGGCTCAATTAACAAGCCAGTATAAAGTCAGCGTGGGAGGGGAGCATCATTTGTTAGTTAAACATATCGCACTTGTTTCTCTGGTTTGTCTGGGAATGTATCTCTGGGCTCACAATGTTTCATCGGAAGAGCCCGCAAGCCCTCAACAGTTAATCGGCGTGTCAGACTTTTGGTGCCCCTACGTGTGCAACCAGCAGCCTGGCATGCCGGGCTACATGGTAGAGTTGCTGCGTGAGGCCCTGAAACCGCAAGACCAGGACTTCAAACTGGAGGTGGCGCCGTGGGCCAGAGCACTGCGAATAGCCAATACTAAAAAAGAGTATGCATTGGTTGGAATCAGTGAATTACGCAAGGGGCGTTTGCTGACAAATAGGATACCCATAGGGCTGGATGAAACTGTGGTTATCTCCACGAAAGATCGCAAGCTTGTTTTTGAAAACATGTCCTCATTAGATGGCTATCACATTGGTTATGTGAAAATGTCGGACAAGGCTCTGGGCAGTGACCTACATCAATATCTGTTGAGTAGAGAGCAGCAGAATTATGCCAAGGTGTCGACAATAAGTGGCAACGAGCCCGTTAATCAACTGGTAAAGATGCTGATGAGTAATCACATTGATGCAATAATTGGAAATCGACATGTTGCTCAGTTTGAAGCACTGCGGCTGAATTTCTCTGACAGTATTGATGTGGTGGGTTCGGTGGGGCACGTGTTTCTTTACATGGCCATCAATCCTGACTTTCCCGGAGCGCAACAACTCATTGACGCCGTAGATAAAGAGTTGCTCGTTATGTTGCAGGATGGCCGCTTTAGAAAAATACTGGCAGCTTATGGCGTTGATGATTGGGATCTTAAAGCGGCCCCCCATTAATTATATCGCTCAACTGCCTTTAGTTAATAAAACTGTCAATGATTCGCGTGAATTCATTTTCTTTTCTCATCGTTGAGACTATTTTTTCAATCTCTCTGGCCCTGTAGGCATGCACAGATTTCTTTGACAAACCAATGTAAACTGGATTTGGGTCTACATATTGATAACTAACTGGAGCGATATGCCTAAGGAATTGAGGGCTACGTTGAATTAGATAGTCACCTTCAATTTGTGTGGCGATAACGACGTCAACTCTATCGGCAATCAGGCGTTTGAAGTTGTTCGTGACAGAAGAAGCCTCATCTTTTCTAAAAAAAGTTTTTTCTTTGTCGAATTCTGGAAAATACTTGTAACCTCGCGCTACGCCAACTGAGAGTCCTTTCAAGTCTTTATATGAATTTATATCAAGGTTTCGCCGCTTTAAACCATAAAATGCTTTATTCGAATTGTCCATGTAGCGAAATAAATACATGTATTCTCGCCGATCAGACTTATCGAGAAGACTCATCATAATGTCGGCACTGCCGTCGTTCATCATTCTGAGGCACCTTAGAAAAGGTGTATTTCCGGTAAAAACTAAGTCAAGGTCAAGGCGCTGGGCAATGGCTTTGGCGATATCGACCAGTGCACCTGTGGGCTCACGGCCATTGCCGTTTAAGATGTGGTAAGGCGGGTAGTGATCAATACACATTCTCATTGGCGCCTTGCCATTGGCGAGTGCTCCAATACTTAAACTAATAAGTAGACAGGTGGCAGCGCAGATAGGTAACTTAGCTAGTTTCATTCGTAAGGGTATTGTCAGTTGGGGCTAGCCACCAATATAACGTAAAGATCGCTTGAATGCCTGTGCTTGTGCAAAAAAACGGTTTTTTTCTAGTGGGGCAGGAGGCACTTTATCTCTGTCATTTTCCTCTAAAGCTGTCATCATAGTCAGTCAGTTCTTTCTCGATTGTATGGAAACCACGTGAACCCAAATAGTCAAAAAATCTGTCAGGAGGCTGCGCAGCTGTTGCGCGCTCGCCAATACTCCGCCGCTGAAACCCTGTTGCGTAAATTGATCGCTAAATCGCCAAATGAAGGGCCGGCACACAAACTGTTGGCCCACAGCCTGATGCGGCAAGAGAAGGTGCAAGAGAGTATACACGCATTTTCGGCAGCCATTTCCTGTGACCCGAATTCTGCGGATGCACACGGAGATATTGGACGGGCCTACCTGCATGCAAAGCAAAACGATGAGGCGCTTCAACACTTTCGCCAGGCCGTCTCACTAGACTCTGCTTTCAGTGAGGTTTGGATGCTTCTCGGCAATACCTTGATGAATAATGGTGACTATGCCGAAGGCAGAGCGGCCTTGATTCAAGCGGAAAAAACAGATCCGCATCGGGCGCTCATTGAAAATGCCAACCGCCTGCTGGCGAACAAACAAATGGCAGACGCCGAGAAACAATGCCTTGCGCTACTTGACCGCGTGAAAATTCACCCGGGGGCTATCGTAGTCATGGCCCGCCTCGCCGTGATGAAAAAAGCATGGGTTCGAGCGGAAACCATGTTAAAAAAAGGACTTCAATACACTCCTTACCATGTGGGTCTCTGGCACCAGTTGGCTGAAGTTTCCGAAGCGTTGAGTAAACATCAGCAGCAGCTAGACAGTCTTGAGCGTTGCATCCTAATCGCCCCGGAGAGTGCTTTTTTACTGGCTCTTATTGGCAAGGTATACACTAATTTGGGCCGATATGAGCCAGCTTTACAGGCATTCGATCGCTCACTTCAAATAGAAGAAAATAACCCCGAGTATCTTATGCAGCGTGGTTACGCCTACCGTTTTATGGGTGAACGTGCGGGCTGTGAAGCGGACTTTAATCGCTGCAAGTCAATCAAACACTATAGTGGAGGGGCTTATTGGGCTTTGGCGGATCTTAAAGATTATCCGTTTGATGAGGCTGATGTCAGTGACATGAGTGCCATTTTTTCGCAGCCGTCGGAGTCACCACATCAGCGTTCAATGGCAGGTTTTGCGCTGGCAAAATGTTTGGAGGCCAGGGGCGAGACAAAACAAGCATTTGACTATTACCAAGGTGCTAACGCATTGCGTCCGGGAGTGAACTTCAGCCCGGATGATTTTGATCGACACAACCGGGTTTCTCGCGAACTCTATTCGGCAAAGATGTTGACGGAAGTTCAGTGTGCAGAGGTAAGCTCGGGGCCCACTCCGATCTTCGTGGTGGGTTTGCCTCGCTCGGGCTCAACTCTGGTTGAGCAGGTGTTGGCCAGTCACAGTGCCATTGAGGGCACAATAGAGCTTACAAATCTGCCACGCGTTGCCGTAGCCCTTGAGGAGGACAGTCACGCCAAAGGCATGAGCGTGGGGCAGTACTTGCGGCAGTTAAGCCCATCCGAGCGCGCTGCCTATGGGCGGCAGTATCTGGATGAGACAGCCATTTTCCGTACAGGGTCAGATTTTTTCGTTGATAAAAGACCGGGTAATTTCCGCCTTGCCGGATTGATTCACCTGCTGTTACCCCACGCAAAAATCATCGATGTACGCAGGCATCCTCTCGCGACGGGTTGGGGGCTGTATAAGCAGCATTTTGCGTCGGGTTTTGACTTCAGCTATCACCTTGATCACATTGGTCGTTATTATCGTTCCTATTTACAGATGATGGATCATTGGGATGCGGCCTTGCCGGGGAAAATATTCTGCCAGCACTATGAAGCCCTGGTGGAAGACACGCAATCTAGTGTCAGGTCCCTGCTGTCTTATTTGGGTTTGGATTATGAGCAGAGTTGTTTGGATTTTCACAACAACCCGCGTTCGGTTCAGACTGCCAGCAGTGAGCAGGTGCGTCAGCCAATTTACAGAACGGGCCTGAAATCCTGGTTGCCATTTGATGAGCAATTGGCCCCCCTGAAAGCCGCTTTGGGAGAAGAGGTGTTAAACCGTTGGGCATAAAAAAGGCGGGCTAATGCCCGCCTTAAGATTTAAAACATCGACGCTTAGAAGTTGATATCTGCTCTAAACGTTAATGTGCGCTCAGGAGCGAAGTAGACCAAGTCCTGATTGCTTGTGTCGGTGCGGTAGGTGACGATTTCTTCGTTCATCAGGTTCTTAATGTGAACACTCAAACGTACATTATCGCTGGCCTCAATGCTGCCTGAAGCGTTCCAGCGGGTGTAGTCTGGCGCGGTGTCCAGTTCGCTGGCGCGGTAGTGCGACTTGTATTCGTCATAACCTTCCACTTCCAAACGTACAGTAGCGGGGCGATCCATAACCTCCAACTGCTTGTCCAGTGCAGCATAGAAGTTGTAGCTGGGCACCATCGCCAAGTCTTCACCTTTCAATCCGCCAAAGCTTGGCGCATCAGAGGTCAACTCCGAGCTAGTGTAAGAGAAGTTAAGAGTAGCGGTCAGCGTGTCTGTTAAGAACGTTGTACTCTCAAACTCAAAGCCGCTGGATTCAGCAGATGCTGCATTACCCGTGAATGGGAAGCCGCAAGTATCCATGTCCACTTCGGTCTGCAATCCAGTCCAGTCGATGGTATAGATAGCGGAGCTGAAACGGAACCGGCGCTCAAACAGGGCACCTTTGATACCAAACTCATAGCTCTCAATCGTGTCACTGTCGAAGCGTGGCTTCCAGAACTGTGCGTTAGGATCAGCCTCACAAGACACCGGCAGAATCGGCAAGGTTGAACCGCCTGGGCGGTAGCCTTCAGAGTAGACCGCGTAGAAAGACAGGTCTTCGCTTGGTCGATAAGATGCGCTGAACTTCAAGGTGTCGCCATCGTTACCGCCGCCTTCATCGGTGACGGCGGGTGTTGGGCCTACCCATACGCCGCTTTCAATTACGCGCTGTTCATCTTCAATATCGTAAAAACGCACACCGGCAGTTAATTCCAGTTCCCCGTCGGCCAGATCGGTCAGGTAGCTGACTTCACCAAACAAGGCGTGTTCTTCTTTGCGAGTATACTCATGCGCAATGTTATAGTTCTTGGAGCGGTCGCCATAAAGCGCCTGGCCAAACTGATCGATGGACTCAACACCCAGTCCCCAGTCGGTAAAGCCCATCCAGTAATTCCAAACCTCTGTTGTCAGAGCCAGCGCTTCGGGAGTAGTTTCGTGATACTGAAACTGCATGTCTGGCACTGCGTCGAGCTCATACTTGTTAAAGTAATATCCCGCGGTCCAGCTAATAGGGCCGTCATCTATCGACTGCACCCGAAGTTCGTGGGTGACACGCTCGCCGGGCTGGCGGCCGTAGAGATTGGTGTCTTTTTCCAAAATCCAGGTTTTGCCGGCGTCGAGCAGGTCGTTGCGAGACCAGTTGGCCAACTCGCGAGTCGATTCTTTTGAATAGGAACCAACGTAAGTCAAAGAGGCGATGTCGGCGATGTTGCCGTTGGTATACGACAGGGTGAACAAGTCTTTTTCTCTTTCAAACCACTCGTCAACACTTTCCCAGATGGTGTATTTACTTGGGTGGCTGTGTCTAAAAGAACCGTTGGACATACAGTCAACGCGGCTCTGGCCGGCGCAGCTTTCATAGTCATATGTTACGTCATAACCATTGGCTGCACTGCCGTTAGGGGTGAGGGTTGGAACGTAGCGACCACCCGAGGAGACATCCGCCCAATCGGCTCCCATGTCACGCTCTTCAGTGTGCCAATAGCCAATGGTAAGTTCTGAATCGTCATCAATGTTCCAGAGCAGTTGTGCTCGAGTCCAGTTATCATCTTCGCTGCTCATCAGGCCTGTGGCTGCGTTGAGAATGCGGCCGGGCTCATTACTGGAGCTTCCAACCACACGCAGGGCGAGGTTGTCGGAAAGTGGTACATTAACGCCGATGTAAGCGCGGGTTTCATTGCCATCCACGTTGCGTTCGGCTGAGGTTTGAAGTGAACCAAAGACTTCAAATTCTTCGGTGCTGGGTTTGTTGCTGATCACCTGTACCGTACCGCCAATGGCATTTGAGCCCCACAAAGTGCCTTGTGGTCCACGCAATACTTCAACTCGAGATACGTCAAACAGGTCGCTGAAGTTAAACAAAACGCCGTCGGTGAAGGTGCTGGTGGTATCCGGGCTTGAATCATTGCCGCCGGAAAGTCCACGCAGAATTAACTGGCCTCGCGGCATAGATGCGCCGGGCAGGGTGCGGAACAGATCCTCTTTAGTAACCAGGTTCCGTTTTTCAATTTCCGCGGTAGCGACAGCGGAAATATTCATGGGGACTTCTGTTAACGTCTCCTCTTTTTTACGTGCAGAAACAACGATCTCTTCCATCAGGGAGTGATTGTTCTGCGCTAGCGCCGGCAAGCTGAAGCCGGTCGCGGCAACACTGGTGGCAATCGCAGCGCGTATCGCCCAGGTGAGTTTGGTTGATTTCATAGGTGTCAAGTCCTCTTCTTTTTTAGTAGTGCAATGCAACACACGTGTCTCCGGCTTTGATTTTTTATCGGAAACTATACAGAAGACGGACAAAGCGACAGAGTCCTCAATGTCGCACGTTAAAATGAGGAAAATATGCGGTGAGCCGAAGGCGCTGGGTATCCCGTCATCGGCTCAAAGCCCGCGTGGCGCCTGGGCTTTGATAGGTAAACCCCTATGGCTCTTACTTAGTCTGAAGTGCCCTCGCTCTTGAGCGCAGTAAATTTCTCAGCCATTGTCGGGTTGCCCTTGGTTAGTTTCTTAACCGTCAAGTCGTCTGCTTTGTTATTGGCAAGCCGAAGGTTATTTTCCGATCCCAGTAGTGCATCCTTGGTTTTTTGCAGATGGTCGATGGTTTTATCGATCTCAGTAATGGCAGTCTTGAATTTCTTGGAAGCCAGTTCGTAGTTTCGGGCAAAGCCTGACTTGAATGCATCCAGTTCGCTTTCGAAGTTAGTGATGTCGATATTCTGTTCTTTGACCAGGGCGAGTTCAGTCTTGTATTTGAGTGAGTTCAGCGCAGCATTTCGCAACAGCGTGATGATGGGTATAAAGAACTGGGGGCGAACGACATACATCTTTTCATAGCGGTGGGATACATCGACAATGCCCGTGTTGTAAAGCTCGCTCTCCGGCTCAAGAAGTGACACGAGAATTGCATATTCACAGTTCTTTTCTTTTCTGTCCTTATCGAGCTCTTTAAAGAAGTCTTCGTTCTTCTTTTTAGTGGCGGTCTCATCGTTCTCGTTTTTCATTTCGAACATGATCGAGACGGTCTCTATGCCCGCATCATCTAGATCGCGAAAGATGAAGTCTCCCTTGCTGCCTGAGCGTGCATCATTATCTTTTTCGAAATAGGCCGATGGAAACGCCATGGCACGAATACGATTGAACTCGATCTCGCAGTGTTGCTCTAGGGTTTCGCCAACCATCTTGGTTGACAGCCGGGCCTTCATATCTCTGAGTCGTTCAATTTCGCCTTCGCGATCTTTGATTTGTGTTTCATATTTATCTTTAAGTGAGTTCTCGGCGAGCTTTTTCTCCAGTTTGGATTGCTCCAGGCCACTCTTAAACTCGTCACGTTCTTTTTCGACTGTATTTACTGCCTCCGCAATGGCCAGCTTCTGTGCAACTTCTGTAGAGTCGAGCTGGGCTTTGAGTTTCTGAATCTCTGTGTCTTTTGCGGAAGCTGCTTTTTGCAGTTCGTTCATCAGTTTAGCTTCGGCAAGCTGCGAATCTGTTTTTTTGTCTTGTTTTGCTTGTTCAAGTTCGTTGTTGAGTGAGTCGCGTTCTTTTTCCACCGCGGTTAATGCTTCCGTGACCGCAAGTTTCTGGCTTACTTCGCCGGCTTCCAGTTGAGATTTTAACTCATTAATCTCGGCGTCTTTTTTGGTGGCGGCCTTTTCTAGCTCGCTAGTGACTTTAGTGGTTGCTAGCTCAACTGCGCTTTGCTTGTCGGCCTCAGCCAACACCAGTCGCTCGTGTAGCTGTTGCTCGAAATCCTTATCTCGCACCTGCTTGAGAATGTCTGCATAGCCGGTTTCGTCGATTTTGAATGCTTTTTTACAGTGTGGGCAGATGATTTCATGCATAAAGATGTGTCCTTTAAATCCAGGTTTTATGGGCTGGTTCGGGGTTTTCCGCCAGCCCTATTTCTCGAATGTTAGCAAGCCGCTTTCCGCCAGACTTTTCCACAAGTCAATATAGGTCTGCTGGGCGTCGGTGTTGGACGCACAAACCTTTAGGGTTTCGGACAGTCTCAATAGATATTCCTTCAGCCCAGCGTCGCCTAGTTTTTCAGCCTCAGCTAATATCGAAGTCTTACGATTTTCAGAAATTGAGTCCCCTAGCGTTTTCGAATATTCCCAGGTCGCGTCGAAAGCTTCTACTGATGTGTCTTTTTCAATGCTATCTGACACATGTGTCATGATCACTGAGAGTTTCGCGCCTTTGGCTAAATCCTGAAATTTCTTTATTTGCTCGGGGTCGCCTTCATAAAGCTTCGCTGCAATCTCATAGGCCGCTGCACAAGTACCCCATGATTCAGCTTCCTTATTGACGTCCTCAATATCTCGAAAGCTTGTTCCGCCATTTAGATAAGTGTCTTGGGCATAGGTATTGCTGGTAATAGCCAAGAACAGCAAAATACTTTTTCTCATTGTCATTCTCTTTATCTTAGTTACATCTACTTTCCGAGACTCTAGGGGCTCTGACGTTAGACAGGTGACGCTATGAAAACGGGCTTCGTAAATGAGATTGTAGAAAAATTGTTTGAAGGGCTGGATACAGATTTAACGACGGATGTTAAACCTGGCTCCAGAATATCTTCATTTATCACTTAAGGTTTACAATGTTTGGTAAAAGAGTCGTTAAATGACGTGTGCAAAAAATCCAAATTTCGACATGAGTAAGATCGTATGTCGATATTATCGACATGTCTAGGAGTCATGTCGAAATAACCGAATTTTTTCGACATGACTGGATTGTGTGTCGATGCTGTAAATATAAGTCCACAGCGAGTCGAAATATTGCCTTTTCATCAACATGAAGGGTTGGAACAGGCGAGGCGGCATGGCCTTTTTAGTTGGTGGTGCCAAGCCAATAGTCTACCATCTTCTGCGAGCTGAGCTATGCTCAATTTATGACACATAAATTGGCTCAAGCGGCCAGTCTAAGGAGCCACTGATGAGCAATGATGTTGTTATTGAAGCCTGGAATACGGTGCTGTTTGAGAAATTCACCCGTTTCAAATACCTCTTTATCGAAGGTTATGCCTCTATTAGCGACGAGGCACTCAAACGCAGCCAATACGCCGAAGATGCAAAAATTCTCGATGTGGGTTGTGGTTTTGGGGACTGCACTATTCAGATTGCGAAGACTCTCGGCGCCAAAGGGACTGCTGCGGGAGTGGACTGTGCGAGCAACTTCATTTTGGAGTGTGAAAAATCAGCCCGTGAAGACGGGGTGGCAAATGCTCAATTTTTTGTCGCTGACGTAGAGGCCGATGATCTCGGTGGCCCCTATGACGAGGCCTTTGCGCGATTTGGCACAATGTTTTTTAACCTGCCTGGCCTGGCGATGAAAAACATTCTGCAATCACTGGCTCCGGGTGGAAAATTCACTCAAGTTGTCTGGCGTAAACGGGAAGACAACCCTTGGCTACACGACGCTGAGAAGTGTGTAAAAGCTATAGTGCCGGTTGTCTCTCACGATGAAACTGACGCGGTACACTGCGGGCCGGGTCCCTTCTCCATGGCTGGCCCCGACATGGTGAGCGACATGCTGCAATCTGTCGGTTTCGAGCGCATTCAGTTTGAGCGTTTCGATTCTGACATCTGCATCGGTAGAAATATTGAGGAGGCGATTCAGTTTGCGCTCGAGATTGGACCGGCAGGTGAAATCATTCGTTTAGCCGGGGAAGAAGGGGAGCGCCTGAGAGGGGGGGTGATTGAGTCGCTTCAGGATGTTATTGGCCAATATCTCCGCGACGACGGCAGTATCTGGGCGCCATCCAGTGCTTGGTTTATAACGGCATACAAACCTGAGTGAGTTTGAGGTCTTTCAAGAAGATAATGTACCCCCTCTTATGCCCTATAAAAATGCTTGTCTGGCCACAATCAAGCCTGGAACATTTTAATATTGGGGTTATCGAATACGCTTGCCCCCGGGTCGAGAATTTGCAGATAACGGTCAAAATACAGGAATTGTTTGAGCAGCATGGTAAAGGCGCGAGGAAATCGAATGCCGTGGTTTTTCCCTATCTCACCCAACTGCATCATCAGGTCGTTGATTGTGCCGGCCTGCATTTGTGATTGAAGATCTATTGCACCTGAGGGCTGCACCTGCCCCAGGGAGGCAAACAAGCGGGCGATGTCCATGCTTAAACGGTCGAGATCGACCTGGTCCCGGGTAATGCCTACGGCCAACATGGCTTCGGCAACCGCACGATAGTCCTGTAAACCCAAGGCGCTAAACAAGCTGAATGTGGAAGCCCAGACGTCCTTCGAAATGCGCCCCACCATGCCGAAATCAATAAAGCCAACTCGACCGTCATCCAATAGCAGCATATTGCCACTATGCAAATCGGCGTGGAAAAAGTCGCACTGGGTCAAGCTGGCAAACCAGGTGTTTAAGGCATTGAACAGAGCCTCAGAGGCATTTGCCGAGTGTGTTTGTAATGCCTTGGTGTCGGTCAAAGAGCAGCCATAAAAACGCTCCATGGTCAGCACTTTGGCACCAGATGCCTGACGGTAAGGTTTGGGGGCAGTGACTTGCCTGTTGCCGGTTTCTTGTAAAAACTGGCGAAAGTGTTCGAGATTATCGGCCTCTTTTACAAAGTCACATTCATCGATCATTGCCTGATACATTTCTTCAATAATGCCGGCAATCGCATCTTTCTCAAGATTGGGCAACATCAACTCCATCAGGCGAGTGAGTATATAGACGGTGTTTAAATCCACCATTATCTCAGCGGCCACGCCCGGCTTTTGTACTTTTACGACTACGTGCTCCCCGCTTTTTAGAACGGCGGCATGAACCTGGGCAATGGAGGCGGACGCCAGGGGTTCGGGGTCGAATTGGCTGTAGACCTCATGGATAGATTGTTTTAATTCCCGTTCAAGCAATTTTTTAATTTTGCGGTAGGAAATGGGGGCGGTCTTGTCGAGCAGCAGCTGAAACTCCTCCACATAGTCTGCGGGAAACAACGAGGGAGAGCTGGCAATAAATTGCCCACACTTAATATAGGTAGCACCCAGCGCTTCAAAAAGCTCCCGCACTTCTCGGGCTGGCGGGCGTTGACGTTTGATCAGCCACTTGGCCGCCCGGGGATAGGTTTGAATAAGAAAACGCGTTAAGCGCAGACTACCGCGAACGCCCAGTTCAGCCAAACCGACCGTGCGATTACCTGGGCTTGCAGAGTTGAGGAGTCCGGGGAGCTGAGGAAGGCGAACCATTTGTCTTAAACCTGTCATTTAGACGTTGAGCGTTAGTGGATCGAGACGCTATTTTTTGAACGCGAAATTTTTCAATAGAGCGAGCGTGTGATTGCGTTATAGTGCCTCAGAAAATTAGAATGCGCCGCCTAAAAATTTACCGGTCGGACACGCACCGCAAGCTCCGACAGCATAACCAGAATCGCCATCAAAAAACACATAAACTTACACTCAAACAATACATAAACTTACAAAATGAACGTCACTCAAACGGCCATTCCGATAGGCACATAAAGTCGTTGGCATTTCGAAATCCTGATGATACTGTAATTCAATACTCCAGGCGATCGAGACAAAATGGGTACAGCAGTTCTAAAGACAAATATTGAATATTTATCCGAGTTTTCGCCATGAAATTATTACCGTGCTAGAGCAGTAAAAAGCCCTTCATGATATGGCCCAGTGCTTTGACCAACCGTTACCTGACACCAAATACGTCTATTCCTACGGCCTCTCGACAGTGGTCGTACTCGCGAGCATTTACTGTGCGACCCGCGGGCAGTACTATTTATCACTACCGATCGGGAAATTCACACTATACTGACAGTTGTTACGAAGACACCCAGAGCCGGTATCGACTGACACCGAACAACACAATACGTAACACGCAATAATGGTGACAGACAATCAACAGGATCAGATCATTAGCCAGGGCCAGACCTAATGTCTGCGTATTATTAGATTTTCTACTTTAGTCTCTCTGAGGGATATTTAATTCATGAACGTACATGCGGATGTTACAAAGGAAGTCGAGCGCCAGCCGGAAGGCGCCCATATTGGCGCTTTTTTTGATTTTGACGGAACGGTTATTGCCGGCTTCTCGGTTAAATCATTTGTGCAAGAACAACTGCGCCGTGGCGATATCGGGCCGCGCGAGTTTGCCGAACTCACCGCCACCTTCGCGAACTTTAGTTTGGGTAGAATGGGTTTCTCCGCCCTGATGGTAGCCAGTTCAAAAATGATGAAGGGTGTACCGGAGCAGCAATACATCGACTTTGGTGAAGAGCTTTACGAGAAACATCTGTCGCGCTTGATTTATCCGGAATCTCGCGCTCTGATTGAAGCCCATTTAGACAAGGGTCACACGGTGGCTTTGATCTCATCCGCCACCCGCTACCAGGTAGAGGCGGCAGCACAAGACTTGGGTTTCCAACACATTCTGTACACTGAGATGGAAGTGGAAGACGGCGTTTTTACAGGCAATGTAATCAGCCCCACCTGCTACGGTGAAGGCAAAATGACCGCGGCCAGTAAGCTCGCCGAGGAAGTCGACATCGACCTCGAAAAAAGCTTCTTCTACACTGACAGCCACGAAGATCTGCCCCTGCTTGAGGGCGTTGGCCATCCTCAGGTACTCAACCCCACCAAGAAGTTGGTCAGTATTGCTGAAAGGCGCGGATGGCCTATTCGCCGTTTCCGCAGTCGCGGTCGGCCTAAAATGACCGACTACCTGCGCACCGCTGCCGCCACCTTTAGCCTGGTGCCCACTTTTGCCGCCAGCTTGCCCATTCAAATGTTAACGGGTTCAAAGCGTGAGGCCCTGAACTATTCCACTTCACTGTTTGGCGATACCGCAGCGGCACTGATCGGCTTGCACCTGAACACAAGGGGCGAGCAACACCTTTGGTCCCATCGTCCGGCCGTCTTTATTTTTAACCACCAAAGCCAGGCCGACGCAGTCATCATACCCAAGCTATTACGCCGGGACATTGCCGGGGTCGGTAAAAAAGAAATCAAAGAAGACAATTACATCATTGGCAAAATTTTTGAGTACGGTGGCACCGTATTGATCGATCGTAAAGACGGCCAAAGCGCCGTTGAAGCTATGCAGCCGCTGGTGGATACACTCAGGAACGAGGGCCGCTCGGTGGTATTGTCTCCAGAGGGCACCCGCACCATTGGTCCGAAACTGGCGCCGTTCAAGAAAGGTGCGTTTCACCTCGCCATTCAGGCCGAGGTAGCCATTGTGCCAATCGTAATTCACAACTCCTGCGATGTGCAGCCCAAAGGCGACTGGGTATACCGTCCGGGCACCGTGGAAATCGATGTATTACCGCCGGTGGACACCAGTGACTGGACGGTGGAAACCATCGACCAGCATGTGGCTGACGTGAGGCAGATGTTCCTCGACACTCTGGGGCAGACCGAGGAAGACGAGGACGAAGCAGATGTGATTGAAGGCGCCGAGGTCGAAGAGGAAGATACCGATGTCTGACCGCCAACAGCTCACGGCCCAGGACGCTCAGTTCCTGTTTTTGGAAACCGACAATAACCTGGGTAATGTCACAGGGTGTCAAATTTTTGAACCGGAAGAGGGCGAGACAGAGGCTTACAGTCTGGCGCAATTTATTGCACACCTGAGCTCGCGCCTGAACGTGTCTCCCATTTTCACCCAGCGCCTGCAAAAGGTGCCGCTTGAGCTGGATTTTCCCTATTGGGTAACGGATGAATATTTTGATGTGAAGTCCCACGCCTCTTCCGTGAAATTATCGGCATCGGCCAACTGGTCAGAGTTGTGTGAGATTGTGGGTCGCTTTCATAGCCGCTCCCTCGATATGCAGCGCCCCCTGTGGGAGATGTTATTAATTGAAGATGTCGGCAATATTGAAGGTTTTGCGCCGGGTAGTTTTGCCGTTGTCAGCAAATTGCACCATTGCGCCATCGACGGAACCTCAGGGGTACGGGTCATGGCGGCGCTCACCGACATCGATGCCCAGGGTACACCCGTATTCCCGGTTCCCGAACAAGCGCCAGCGGAACGTAAACCTCAGTCGTTCGAGCAGATGATGACCCGGGCCGCCTGCAGCAATATCAGCTCTCCTGTAAAATTGGCTAGTTCGCTACTCAGTGCCTATCCCACCGTTTACCCGACCCTGCGTCGCGCCTTTGCCGGCGGCGACACTGAAAAGTCGGCAGTGCCCGATACCCGCTTTAACAAAGACACTTCTCCTCACAAGGTGTTTGACGGTTTAACCCTTAATCTGGCTGACTTTAAACACATCAGAAAACTGGTAGAAGGCTCAACCATCAACGACGTTGTATTGGCAATCAGTAGCGGTGGTTTGCGCAAATACCTGCAACATCATCAAGAGCTGCCATCGGAATCTCTGGTCGCCTGTGCCCCCATTAATATTCGCTCTAAAGGTGGCAATAAAGATAAGGGCGGCAAGGGCAAAGAGGAGGTTAGTGGCAACAACATCACCGCAATGAATATCCCTCTTTTTACCCAGGAGCCGGACCCGGTTATACGCCTGGCTCGCATTCACCAGCTGGCAGCGGAGTCAAAAGCCGGCAAAAAAGGGATCTCGGCCCGTCTAATGACCGATATTTCCAAACACATACCCGGTTTTTCGCTGTCCATGGCCACTCGAGTGCTGGTGCGTTCGGGTAATCTCAGTAGAATGGTGAATACCTTTATTTCTAATGTGCCCGGGCCTCAGATTCCGGTCTATATGAACGGCCGCAAATGCACGCAAACCTACGCCATGGCCCCTCTGGCTGACGGTATGGGTTTGTTTCTCGCGACGCCAAGCTACAACGGGAAGATGTTTTTCTCCATCACCGCCACACGGGAAATTGTGCCGGACATGGCGTTCCTTGTCAGCTGCTTCCAGGGGGCCTTTGACGAGTTGTTGAACACTGCCCAGGATGCTCAAGACAGCCCGCTAAGCGCGAGCATAGAGTCACCGATTTAAGCAGAGGGAAACAATGTTCTGGATTTTACTCATACTTACCCTGGCTGTTGCAGCGGTGCTCTGTCTTTATTTTTACAAGCCCCACGAGCTCTATCACGGAGCGGTCAATCTAGCACTGCGCCTCACCGGGTTTCAGCGGAGGAGCCTCACGGTTGACGACGAGCACTGGCACTACCTCGAGGGCGGCGCCAGTAACAGTGCTGTGATGGTACTGCTGCACGGCTTTGGGGCAAACAAAGAAAGCTGGCTGCCCTACGCCCGTCTGCTAACAGCTAAGTACCGTGTCATCGTGCCCGACCTACCCGGCTTTGGCGAAAGTGCCCAGATCATGGATAAAGATTACAGTTCCAAAACCCAGGCCAATCGGCTGTACGCACTGTTAACCCATCTTGGTATTGAACACTGCCACCTATCCGGAAACTCCATGGGTGGACTGATAGCCGCGCGTTATGCCATCGCTTTCCAGCAGAGCGTTGAATCCCTGACACTGTTCAACAATGCAGGGATCGACTCCGAGCAGCAAACACCTTTCTTCGAGAAAATGTTCCAAGGAGATGCCACCTTGGTTGCTCGCTCGCAGGAAGAGTTTAAACAAATACTGGCCTTAGTCACCCACCGTCCCATGAAAATTCCGGCGAACATTTTTCGTGTGCTTGCTGAAGATTCTATCGCCCGAGCCCCTTTGCTGGACCACATTTTTGCCTCCCTGAAAGAGGAGGTTCTCGAGGTTTATCTCAATCAATACCTGCCAGAGATCAAGGTGCCGACGCTGGTATTGTGGGGGCGGCAGGACAATATTTTCGACTGCAGCCATGTCAATATCATGTTAGAGCACATTCCGGACAGTCACGGCGTTATTCTGGAGAGCACCGGCCACGTACCGATGTTGGAGCGGCCCGGCGACACTGTGCGCCATCAACTTCATTTTCTTGAAACCCGAGCATTAACCGCAGGTCAAATGACGAGTGAAAACGTCAACACCCGCCAACAAATTTTTGATCACAAAACGTCTACACCCCGGCAAACAGCAAAACAACAATAACGCAGAGGCAGCCAGTATGTATTCCTTTGAAAGCGCGTGGCCCAGTGAAGTCGATTCCAGCATCGTCTTTCTCATCGACAGCAACAATCGCCTGCAAACTCGATTGCTCAAGCGTTGGATCGACAGCACCAATGTCGACAAGCGCGACTACCAGGTGATTGATTTTGCCAAAAGCTCGCGAACGCAGATGGCAAAGAGTCTCGAAGCGCTACAGGGTTTGCCGGACGATACCTATTTAGTCCCTTTACGCACGCTTTGGTTTTCCAAGCAGGCTAGTCGATGCCCTTCGCTACAGGAGGAGGCACCGACATGGCGCCACATCATTTTGGGCGACCCACGAACTCCGGGCAATTGGCGCCAGTCGATGATTCACACCTTCGATGCTCAGCGCAGCAAACCCCTGTCGGCACAGGGGGCAACCCTTAGTGATTTAAAACGACGTTTTGAGTTGGCACACCCCGGCGCAGGCCAAGACTCAGCATTACTGGTGGAATACGTGGGTCGTCAGGCCTTGCTGACTCTGGAGCGAGCGGAGCGAATGATTCGCGGCGCACGTTATAAGATGCCCGCTCTGGTGGCTGAAGAAGTGCTGTCCAAACCCAACCTGGTGAAAGACCTGGTGGACGAGTCCGAACGCTCGCTCAAATCCATGGACTCCCTAATGGATTACGCCGGAAAGTGCCTTCAGGAAGTTGCCGCCCGGCCCACATCCCTGGCGGTTGATATCATGGCGGGCCTCGGGCGTTACCTCTACACCTCCGGCTTTGATCGGGAAATTGAAATGTCGGACGAAGACGTTCAACGCGTTCGCAAACTCGTGGGTGAACGCCCGGTGGTGTTTCTGATGACACACCGCTCCCATTTGGACGGGTTTCTGATGACCACTTTGTTTTACGATATGAACCTGACACCGCTACACACCTTTGGCGGCATTAACATGAACTTTTTTGGTTTCGGCACTCTGTTCCGCCGGGCCGGCGCTATTTTTATTCGCCGCAGTTTTGAAGGAGACCGGGTCTACAAATCGGTGTTTTCCCAGTATATCGAGTATCTGGTTGAGAAACGCTTTCCACTGCTGTGGGCTCTGGAGGGCACACGTTCCCGCACCGGAAAATTGATGCCCCCGCGCTATGGGCTGATCCGCTATGTCGTCGACGCCGCCAAACGCAATGAAAATGCTGATGTGCTGTTTGTGCCTGTGTCGATTGTTTACGATCAAGTGCCAGAGGTAAAAGATTATGCCAACCTGCAGTCGGGCGGCGTCAAGCGCCCGGAGTCTGCCAGCTGGTTTATGCAATATATCAGCGGATTGAAAAATCCGTTTGGCAAAATTCACGTAAAATTCGGAAAGGGTGTGGCCATGTCCGATGTGATGCACAACCCCGAAGTGTCAACGCTGGAAGTCCAAAAACTGGCCTTTCAATTATCGGTGGACGCCAATAACGCCACCGCTGTTGCGCCGACCGCCATCATCACCTACGTGTTACTGATTCATGGTACCCGAGCCTTGAGCCAGCAAGAATTGGTCACGGAGATCGCCAGCTTACTGGATCTGCTGCGCTGCTTAAATTGCCCACTGACCGCCGATGCCGACCTCAGCCAGCCCGCTATCCTCAGTAGCGTGCTGGACCAACTCACCCAAACGGGTGTTATCGTGACTTACAAAGACGGCCCTGAGCCCGTTTACGCAGTTGCCCAGGAATCCGTGCGCACCGCAGCTTACTACCGCAACAGCATGATCCATTTCCTGGTGATGGGTGCCATTGCCGATCTGGCACTGCTGAGCCTGACAGAACAAGCCCAGCTGAGCAGCCGCGAACAGGCACTCGATATCTTGCGCAACGAGGCCTTGCGTATTCGGGATCTCATGAAATTCGAATTCTTTTTCGAAGAGAAAGAGACCTTTCTCGAACAGTTGGAGGGCGAGCTTAGCCTTCGGCTAGGCGTGGAAGACTGGAGCGATTGTTTAACCCAGGGGCGCCAAACAATTAGAACCACGCTGTGGAAGCTCAGTCCGCTACTGGCTCACGGCGCGCTGCGACCTTTTGTGGAGGCTTATCACCTGACCGCTGAAGCCGCCGTAACGGAATTGCAAGGCGAGACTGAAGAAATTCCCGACCAGGAAAGCATTTCCAAAACGGCCCTTTCGCTCGGCAAACAACGGGTTCTGCAGCAACGTATTAACTGCGAGGAATCCGTCTCTCAAACCTATATCGATAATGGTATCAAGCTATTAAAAAGCAAAGGCTGCATGGTGGGCTCCCGTGCGCAACAATTTCAAAAATGTAATGACGCCCTGCAAGAGTTGGGAACGCTGGTACGAAGAATCGAGTTTATCGCCTCTCTGGCGGAAAGCCGTCGTACACGCCAACCGCACGCCTATCAACAAACGGAAGAAAGCCAAAACAAAGACGCCAATAATGACAAGCAATTGCTCAACGTTGGTTAAGGGGAGGGTGATCACATGAAATTAAAAGTAGGTGTATTAGGTGGCGGCAGTTGGGGCACAACAGTGGCCTCTCTGGCTTCCAGAAACACAGAGACCATGATCTGGGCCCGCGACACCGCCACGGTCACAGAAATCAATGAGCAACACACCAACGAGAAATATTTGCCCGGTGCCAAGCTCCACTCTCGGCTGACCGCAACATCAGACATCAAAGCACTGGTTTCCAGTGCTGATGTGCTGGTCGTCGGCATTCCCTCCCAATCCTTTCGCGAAGTATTAGAGAGTGTCAAAGACTACGTGCGGCCGTGGGTCCCCGTGGTCAGCCTGACCAAGGGGCTGGAACGCACAACCAACAAACGCATGACCGAGATCATTCATGAGGTTCTGCCCGGCCACCCCACGGGTGTTTTAAGTGGCCCTAACCTGGCTCGTGAAGTGATGGCCGGTCATGCCGCCGCCAGCGTGATTGCAATGGAAGACCCGTTTATTCTCTCGGAATTGCAGAAGGTGTTTAACTCTGGATTATTTCGAGTTTACACCAACCGCGATGTCATTGGCTGTGAGCTTGGCGGTGTGCTCAAGAACATTGTCGCCATTGCTGCCGGCATGGGCGACGGTCAGGGCGCTGGCGTGAATACACGCTCTGCCATTATTGCCCGAGGGCTCGCAGAGTCGACCCGTCTCGGGGTTGCGATGGGTGGAGAACCGCAAACGTTTGCCGGACTCGCAGGCCTTGGCGACCTGGTCGCCACCTGTACCAGCGAACAAAGCCGCAACCGCCATGTGGGTTATCATCTGGGCAAGGGTCAGACCATTGACGAAATTATCGAGTCCATGCACATGGTCGCCGAAGGGGCCAAGAGCGCCCCTACCGTGATTGAACTGGCGAAACTTTATGACGTAAAAATGCCGATCGCCGAGGAAGTTTACAAAGTAGTGTCGGGTCAGGGCTCTGCACTAGACGCCTACCGCGGACTACTTCGCTCTACTGCCGGCGATGAACTTGAGGCCGGATAGATTGATTAACCGAGAGACTGCTTTACATGTTCACATCTACAACCCGTAAATTGGAAAAGGCCATGGAGGCGGCCAACAGCTATGAGGAGTGGCGCGACGCCGCCATCCGTCATGATAAAGCACAGGGGCTGGATCGCTGGAAGGCGATGGATTTGTCCCGTCGCTATGATTTTGTCTCCATCCGCACTCGGCTGGACCGCCTGCGAGTGATGCGCGCCCGTCACGACGACCAGGGTTTACTGTTCACCCTTAATGAGGGCATTCACGGCAACATGGGAGGCATGGGCAGCGCCAAACTTTATGCCAAAGCCAAGTATGGAACCAAGCAGTTGGTGGTGGACTACGTTGACGAGATTGTGGCCGCCCTGGAGCACTTGGCCGACGATAAAACCGACAGCATCAGCTTTGAAGAAAAACTGGATTTCTTTCGCCGTGCCCATCATTGCTTTGGGTGCTCAGCCTTCATGCTCAGTGGCTCGGGCACCCTGCTTTATTTTCATGTCGGCGTGATGAAAACACTGCTGGAGCACGATCTACTGCCCAATGTGCTCTCCGGCTCCAGCGGCGGCTCCATAGTGAGTTCGATCGTAAGCTGCTACCCCAAAGAGGCACTATTAGAAAAATTCAGTCTTGAAAACCTGATAGACACGAATAACCTGGCAGACTCCAATAATACCGCTGCACCCACCTCAATGCTGGGCAGCTTGTTACAGGGTGTCATGCCCCAGCAATTGCCCGCCGAGAAATCGCGCGAGATGATTACGCAGTTGCTGCCGGATCTAACCTTTCAGGAAGCTTTCGAGCTCACCGGGCGCCATCTGAACGTATCGGTTGCACCGGTGGAAGCCCACCAAACTTCACGACTGCTTAATGCCTATACATCGCCCAATGTCTTCATTCGCGAAGCCGTTTTTGCGTCCAGTGCCATTCCGGGAATTTACCCCCCCGTTACGCTGGCGGCCAAAAATGATCACGGTGAGCGCCAGACTTACCTGCCTTCTCGTCAGTGGGTGGATGGCTCGGTTAGCGACGACCTGCCAGCCAAACGCCTGGCGAGACTCTATGGCGTTAACCACTATATTGTCAGTCAGACCAATCCACATGTGATCCCTTTTATCGCTGACAATAAGCGCGATGGCAGCCCACTGTCACAAATTAAATATGCCGGTATGAAGACGGCGCGCACCTGGCTCAATACCAGTGCAGAAGTTATGCGCAAACCCCTGTCTTACAGCCAAACGCTGTCAAGAGTATCCAATATTGCTCTGTCGGTATTGAATCAGGACTATGTCGGGGATATTAATATCTTGCCATCCACCCGACTCTTCAATCCCGTCAAACTGCTGGCCAAGCGCAGTGAAAAGGACATTCGAGAACTGGTATTGATGGGCGAACGGGCCACCTGGCCAAAACTGGAGATGATTCGAGTACAGACATTGATTGGGCGTACCCTGGATCGTATTTTGAAGGACTATGAAGACCGGGTTCTACAGAAAACCGGTCAGGAGTGAGACAGCTTAAACTGGCGTTGTAAGGACGTTGAGCTGCTTTGAATCTCTTAAGAGGAATTCCTTATGGATAATGATGACGACGACCAGCCTTCAAACAAGCCCAGTGGTAAGGGCTCTTCCTCTCCTTGGGGCGCGCTAATCAAAGGTGTGCCGCAGATGCTTTACAAGGCCGGAGGTCAATCTAAAAACCTGCTGGAAATGACCCTCAAGGCGCCGGAGTACCTTGAGCAGCTTGGCAAGGCGGGACATAAGCTGCGGGATTTGCGCGAGGTTTCCAAACTCACCATTGAAGACCTTTCGAGCGCGATAAATCTGGAGAACCCGGATTTGCTGCGGAGCATAGAAGAAGGTCGCTCACCGGTTACCATGGACATCCTCTTTCGCCTGGCCTCATTTTATTCCCGCAACGACCCGATGTCGTTCATGTTGTCGTTCAGCAAAGATTACGCGCCCTGGCTCTGGTATGTGCTGCGCATAACGGGCATGGAAAAAATGCTGATAAGCATTGAGAGGGAATTGAAGTTTATTAATATCTATCGGAGTAAGGACGATGCCCGTAATTTAAACGACGAGGACTTTGCCAAAGTCCTTGGATTTACACAAAAGTCGTTTGATATGGCGGTGGAGTTTATTGCCGAATCACCTCCGGCTAAAGATGAGCCAAAAGCGGAGGATCCTTAAGCTGCAGCCACGTTGAGACCTTCGATTGTAGGGAGATGATTCAAACTAGGGGGCGATTTCTAATTTTTTACTTTACCATGCCGTGGAAATTTTTAATCTGCCTATTCCACGATGAAAACAGATCAACACATCAAAAACACGACTGTTCATGCTGAGATCGTTGGCCGTTTACTGAAAGGTGCGGTGCGGGCGGGCATGGACGTGGATGATTTACTCAAGCGCTGCGACATAAATCCGCTCACTCTGCACGCTCCCAACCACCGAGTGCCCGTTGAAAATACGGTAAAACTCTTTCGTTTATGCAGCGGGTTAATGCAGGATGAACTGATAGGCCTACTGGACACGCCCCTGCCGATGGGTTATTTCAGAATGGCACTGCTGAGCACACTTCACCAAAGCAATTTGGGCAAGGCGCTACAACGGTTTTTTGAGTTTAACGACCTGATAAGCAAAGATGTTGAGTTTGCCTTCAACGACCAGAGCAACCAGGCAGAAATTACCTTCACGCGTGCCCCTGATGTGTCTTTTGCTGATGATATTGCACTCGACTACCTCATTATGTGCACTCACAGAATGGCCAGCTGGCTGTGTAACGAATCAATCGCAATCAATGAGATTGAGTTTGACCACGCCGCGCCTTCATTTCAAAAGGAATACCAGCACATTTTCTTTGGAGCATCCTTTACCTTCAACGCCACGCGCAATCGCATCACCTTTGACAAGCGATGCCTGGCGCTGCCCATTATGCGGGATGAGGCTGCTGTCAGCGCCTACTATCAACGCGCACCACTGGGTCTTTTTCTACCTCAGGACGTACGATACTCTACCAAGAAGGCCGTTCGCAAAATAATAAAACAGAAGTTTGCCAAACAGGCTTATAGAGTCGACTTACAGGAAGTTTCTCAGATGATACAACTGGGGGAGCAAACCATACGGCGCCGCTTGGCCAAAGAAGGCACTAGTTTTAACTGTATCAAAACTCAGGTTAAGCAAGACATCGCCATGAGCTCCCTGAGCAATCCGCAGCTAAGCCTGGAGGAGATTTCCATTCGCTCAGGTTATTCGAAGCCCGCGGCATTTATCCGGGCGTTTAAAACCTGGACCGGATTTTCACCCGCCAGGTTTCGCAAAGGCATCAGCTAACCCTCCAAGCGACGGTCGCGGTTATGGGGAGGCCGCGGCCTTCTTGGTCTTGAGGCTCGCCACCCCGGCCACGTCTGCCGGAGCTGCATCATTGTTAGTGGCTTCTTCCAACTCCAGACTACGCTTTAGTAACTTCTTGTGAGCGGCTTCCATATAGTTGCCCAGCTCAGCGACATCCGGCATCAAACGTCGGCAGGCAATCAAACCAAAATCGAGCCAGCCATTGTAGCTTTGCAGAGTAATATTCAAGCCGAAGCCGTGGTAGGGGATCGACACGGGATAAACGCTGATCTGCTTGGCACCCGCAAAATACAGCGTCATGTTTGGACCCGGCACGTTGGATATCACCACATTGGCCATCGGTGGCACGGCATTGGTGATGCCCGAACGTATCATTGTTGACGCGACACCACTCATCAGCCAGGGGGCCCCGAGTGAGGGGAAATCCGTCGGCAGAATAGTTTTTACATCGGACAGCAATGACTTGGCGTGCTCCGCCGAGGCGTGAATCGCCTTCAGGCGCTCAATAGGGTCTTTGATGTTTGTCGCCAGGCTCATGCGGGCCATAGAGACCTGGTTTGTGAGTTCTGTGTTTCCCTCTGGCCTGATGCTCACCGGCACCGCCGCCACTAAAGCTTTATCAGGGTGGCAGCCTTCGTCCGCCAGATACCGTTTCATTCCCTCCGCCGAAATGGCCATCACCACATCATTGAGGCTAACCTTATTGATGGCGGCAATACGCTTGCTCTCTGCCAGAGGAATCGAGAAGCGGGCGAAGCTGCGTTGATTGGTAATGGGTTTATTTAAGGGCGTCTTGGGCGCAAACCAGTCCATGCGCTCTGCGCTGGAATCGGCAGAATCACTTTTAGGCGGACGGAGGATTTGAAATGCCTTGCGCGCCAAACCGGGCAGGGTTTTTGCGAGTTTGAAGGATTGTCCAATATTATGCGCAACACTGGAGGCCGCAAGCTCTGCAACGCCAAAGTTATCTGCTTGATAGAGCGCCCTGTTTCGAGTGGGTTTTTTCTCATCTCGTGGAACAGCGCTGACATCCAAGATCGCCTGCGCCAACACTTGTCCGCCCATACCGTCTAGCGCCGCATGGTGCATTTTTGAATACAGGCCAACGTAGCGGGTGCCCTCCGGCGCCGAAGACGGCACGGGTAATCCGTCCAGCACATACATTTCCCACAGCGGTCTGCTGCGATCCAACAAACTGGAGTGGATCCGGGCGACTAAACGATCAACGGTGCTTCGAGTGGCAGGGGGCGGCACGATGACATGACGGATGTGGTGATCGATGTCGAGGTGTTCTTCCTTTACCCACACCGGATTGGCAATATCAAACGGCATGTTCAGCAGCTTTCGCTGAAAAATATCCGCCAAATGCATTCGGTTTGTGATGTGAGTGCGCACATCTTCCATAAAATCGCCCGAATATTCGGGAGGGAGCTCAAGTATGTTCAAGCTGCCAACGTGCATGGGTGTTTCGGGGCTCTCAAGATGCAGAAAGGCGGCATCCAGTCCGGTGAGATGATTCATATCGCGCGCCTCGGGAAGTGGCAATGATTGAAAGTGTTCCAGAGGCTATCTTCGCACAATGCGTCTGAAATTTGTAGCAGCTGTTCGGCTTCAGCGATGCCTGTAACAACAGGCGTTACTTATATCTACGATACTAAGGTCTTGCCAGGGCGATTGAAGGCGAGTGGTAAGTGGTTGATGTTTTTTACCTTGGTAGGCTATTCCAAGCCCACATACCGAAACAACATCACCTTCAACTCCTCTTGTAAACGCTTTTTCTCTCCATCCGCATACAGCGGATCAAGAATCACCGGCACCGTGGCCATAAATGTATGCACCAATAAATGCGCCGCCCGTTTTTTCTCAGCACGGCTGTGGTAGCGAATCGAAGGGATCACCGGCATTAACTGCTTGGCCAAACCCTCCCGCACTTCCATTTGTCGCATCGGCCCAACTAGCAAAGGCATAGCCAACAAAATCTGCCGACGAAAGACAGCAACGGTGCCAAACAATTCCACCATGTCGCAAATCACCGCTTGAAAGGCTCGGTCGGTGGCTAAACTCTGGTGGGCTTCCAGTGCCAGAGCAAAGGCCTTTTCATTATCCGCAATATGCCGCTCGGCAATAAGTGAAAATACCGCCTGTTTATCAAAAAAATACTGATAGAACGAATTGATATTAACGCCGGCCTTATCCGCAATCTGGTTGCTGGTGACATTTGGCAGCCCCTGTTTGACTAAAAGGTAAGTAGCGGCTTCAACAATGGCTTCAAAGGTCATGACTGAGCGTTGTTGAGAGGGGTGTTTTATGGGGATTTTTTTGTTTGGTTTGCTCATAGACAAGGACTGGTGGAATGTAAGTAGTATATAAGTAATAACTTACTATAATAAATCCCTCAGATAAACCTTCTTTATCAAAATATCATTTTATGGTGAATCCAATGAGAGCTCTTGTAAAAATCGCTTTTCAACTCTTACCTAATAGCGTCGCCGCCTATGTGGTTGACCGCTTAATTCAACGGCCCATTGCTTTGACTGCTAGTCAACAGCAACTTGACTGGCTGGCCAGTGGCACCAAGTTCAATTATGGCGACCAACAAGTTGGCTGGTGTTTTGGTGAAGGGCCTTGTGTGATCTTGGTTCATGGCTGGGGCGGCAGGGCAGCCCAGTGGCAGCATCTAGCGACGGCATTGGTAAGAAAAGGTTTTTCAGTGGTGGTGCCGGATATCGCGGGTCACGGGGAATCGGTGGGCTCTCGTATCAGTTTTCGTTTATTTGGTTGTGCCCTGAAAAAGCTTATTGAATATCTGGATTGCGAAATCTACGCCATTATCGGCCACTCTGCCGGTGGTCTGGGTATGATGGCCGCCCGGTGGAACGAGGGGGTTGATGCCACAAAATATATTTGCCTGGCGGCCCCCAGTCATCCTTACCCACCGATTAAGACCGCCCAGCGACGTTTGGGTCTCCGCCGGGGAGTCGCCTCCCTGCTTGAGAAAAAAATGGCTTACCAGTTTAACTGCAACTGGCATGAAATTACCCAATGCAGCTACCAGCGTGAAAACGATGCTGAACTGTTATTAATCTATGACAATGATGATCGTTATATTGGTGCCGGTGATGCTGAAACTATTCTTAACTATTGGCCGGAAGCCAAACTAGTCACCACTGAAAAACTAGGGCATGAAGGTTTGTTATATGATCCGGAATGTGCGGATCGTATTGGTGATTTTTTATCGGTGGCTTGAATAGTTTGATCAAGAGATAAATGGTCTATACTAGCTCTTGGCGACCCACAAGGAACGAATGCCTTAGCTGGCCCTATTATCATTGATATCTAACTTGAGTAAGGGCTAAGATCAGAGCACCGGCTGAGGGAAGACTCTAAAAAAACAAGGAAATTATCATGAAAGAACTTGCTGCTTTTGCTTTTTGCATAGCGATGTTATCGGCGTGCGGAGGCAACCCGAACTCAGATAGAGCAGCTGTTCCAGTTGATGTTGAACAAGCCCGGAAACTTGTGTCTGGAATAGATTTGAGCCGCATGGATCTTTCGGTTCGACCTCAGGATGATCTATTTCGACACATCAACGGAAAGTGGATTAGCGAGTTCGAAATTCCTGCAGACAAACCACGCTACAGCACGATGACGCGCCTGAGGGACAAAGCGCGCAGAGATGTAAGAGATATTATAGAAAAAGCGTCTACTGGCGATGCTCCCCAAGGCTCTGACGCGCAAAAGGTTGGCGATCTGTATAAAAGCTTTATGAATGAAGCTTTATTAGAGGAAATGGGTAATGCGCCTCTAGCTGCAGAGTTTGCCAAGATTGACGAAATTTCAAATGCATCCGGTCTTTCTGACTACATTGCTTACGCACAAATAGTGTCAGATGCCCCGTTCTGGGTGTATGTCGATAGTGATGATAAAAAACCTGATACTTACGTAACGTATATGGGGCAGTCTGGTTTAGGTTTGCCAAATCGATCCTACTATTTTGAGGATGATGGCAAGAGTAAGGAAATCCGTAGTCTGTATTTAGCTCACGTCGCGAAAATGGCAGAATTGGCGGGCTTAAATAATGGTCAAGGAATTGCCGCCGCTGTGATGTCGATAGAAACGCAACTGGCTGAAAAGCAATTGACTAAGGAACAGATGCGCGATCCTGTTGCATTATATAACAAGAAAAGTCTTGCTGATCTATCGATATTACTACCGGCATTAGATTGGGAACGCTGGAAAGAAACTGCCATGCTGCAAACAATGAACGATGTTATTGTGGATCAGCCAAGCTATTTTCAGGCTGTCAATTCAATGCTAAGTGAAGTGCCACTCGAAGACTGGAGGCGGTATTTTCAATGGCGCCTGATCAACAGTGCAGCCCCCTATATGAATGCAAGCCTTGATCAAGAGCATTTTTCATTTTTTGAAGGTGTTCTCCTTGGAGTTAAAGAACAGGAGCCAAGGTGGGTGCGTGGAGTGCGCACTATCAATCGCGTGCTGGGCGAGGTCGTTGGCAAGATATATGTTACCAGACACTTCACAGCCGAAGCCAAGGGAGAAATGAGTCTATTGGTGGAAAATTTGCGTACTGCTTACGGCGACAGCATCAAAAATTTGGAATGGATGGATGAGGAAACCAAAAAGGATGCGTTGGACAAGCTAAGTAAATTCACAGTTAAGATAGGCTACCCCGAAAAATGGAAAGACTATTCTGCCTTGGAAATTTCACCCAATGACCTTTTCGGCAATATGAAAATGGCCGCCATGGCTGAAAGCAAGCGCAATCGAGGCAAACTGGGGCAACCCATCGACCGAGCGGAATGGTCTTTGAATCCTCAAACTGTTAATGCAAAGTACAGTCCATATTTAAATGAAATTATTTTTCCTGCCGCGATCTTACAGCCACCTTATTTCAATTTGGAGGCCGATGTGGCGGTTAACTACGGTGGTATTGGTGCTGTCATTGGTCATGAAATGGGTCACGGTTTTGATGACGAAGGCTCTCAATATGATGGAGATGGAAGACTCAGTAATTGGTGGACCGAAGAAGACAGGGCGGAGTACAACAAGAGAGCCAACAAACTGATTGCTCAGTATAACGATTTTAGGGTGCTGGACGACGTGGCTGTCAATGGTGAATATACCCTAGGCGAAAACATCGCAGACTTGAGCGGCTTAACAATTGCCTTCAAGGCGTATCAGTCTATCAAAGTAGATGGAGAGGCGCCCCTTATTGATGGCTTAACTGGGGATCAACGCGTGTTTGCCGGCTGGGCTCAAATATGGGCGTCTAAGGAGCGCGATGAATATTTGCGCAAACGGATTGAAACCGCCCCACATTCACCCAGTGAGTTCCGCGCTAATGGCGCGGTCATGAATATGCCAGAGTTTTACTCAGCGTTTGATGTAAAACCTAACGACAAAATGTACATCGGCCCAAACAAACGCGTGAAAATATGGTAACACTGAATAGCTTAAGGAGCGGGTATATTGAACGTCGGGGGTCCACACTCTCCGAGGACTGCCCATGGCACTTTGCGGGCTATTAGTTAGTCGCCAAAAATTCCCTTTATTTCTACAGCGTCGACTGAAGTACGGCGGCAAGTGATTGAATTTTTAGCTTATGCGAGGCGACTTGAGGTATCTGAGGTTTAGGTTTCGGAGGACTGGCTTCGGCTCTTAGTTCATTAGACCGTCAGAAACGGTGACGAACCATCTATCTCGACATTACCCGTGTCCTCTAGTCCCGTTCCAGTTTTCGAATTCCTATAGGGTAAAGACGACTTAATTCGTTTGGTGTCGATTGTACGTCGTCAGAGCATTTGGGACCATTCTAGCCAATTCCTAAGAGACACTTTTTCTGCTCCTGTTTTTCAAGTCT
>ENA-OSET01000533-OSET01000533.1-sediment-metagenome-genome-assembly--contig:-NODE-533-length-42555-cov-4.216795_pt1 | contig 42555 bp, 40 predicted proteins | sample MGYA00237882_ERZ534229 | MGnify/ENA primary metagenome ERZ534229 (study PRJEB26408, sample SAMN06266212) | sediment metagenome | isolation source: Hudson Canyon methane seep mesocosm | place: USA:Hudson...
TGTCACTGAATCATTAAAACCTTGCCGTGCGAATGATATCCGATTTTCTGTACTGGTAAGCTCTTCAGTAAGTTGACTCATATTTTCGCTTGCTTTCAAATCAGGATATGCCTCAACGGCGATATTTAATCGACCCAACGCACTCTGAAGGAGTCCTTCACCAGATGATAATTGCTTTAAAGCCTGTGGACTTGAGGGATCTGATGAAGCAGCTTTCAAGCCGGCCATCGCACCATTTCTTGCAGAAATAACTGCCTCAAGCGTTTCCCGCTCATGTGCCATATAGGACTTTGCCGTTTCAACTAGGTTTGGTATCAAGTCATACCGTCTTTTTAGTTGAACTTCAATTTGAGAAAAAGAGTTTTGGAACCTGTTTTTTAATGCAATCAAGGTATTAAAAATACGAATAATATAAAAAATAATAAATATTAATACTAACCAGGAGATCACTGTACTTATATCCATGTTTAAGTCTCTTTTTTGAAATTTAAAAGGTGCTTCTTTTAAAAAATGCAGCTACTGTTTAGTTTTTCTGAGCAATCAGAAGTAAAGTGCCTACTATAACTGTAGATAAGGTCTGCCAAGCGCTCAATAAATAATTATAAATAATCCTCTTATTTGGCTTGTCTGGAATTTAGTCTATAGTTTATCAGTATATCTAAATAATAATGACTCAACATTGAGGCTCCGCCAAGTGCTAAGAAAAATTGCCATTTCTGACCTTCAAGTCGATATGTACGTGGCAGAGCTAATTACCTCAGACCCCAACGCCATGCCTAAAAAAAAGAAGGGTATGATTCGTGATCAGAGAATTATCAGCAAATTTATTGAAATCGGTATCACTAAAGTGGTCATCGATTCAGAAAAGGGTCTCGATCTAGGTAGCACCCCTTCTGATGACGAAAAAGAACAACTAACGATCAAACATAAACAATTCGTCAACAGCATAGTCGAACAAAAGCTGGCAGAACTACAAAGAAATACAGGCACAGGCTATCAAGCTTTATCGCTTGAATGGAGCAGTGCCAACGAAATCTTCAGAACGACTGCGTCTATAATTGCCGAAACCAAAACAGCCATTCAAGACGGCCAAGCGATTAATATTGGATATTTCGATGAAGCTTCTAAGGCGATTTGCCGCTCGATAATGAGAAACAAAGATGCACTGACGTGGTTAGGCAAAATCAGAAATAAACGCAATTACCTTTACGAACACTCGGTTAACACGTCTACCTTAATGGGTATTTTCGCCCACGCTTATGGTTTAAATACTATACAGGTAGAGCAGTGTATTACCGGCGCGTTATTACACGATCTGGGGCAAGCAAAAATTCCGGATGAGTTATTTGAACGACCAGGGCCACTCTCACCAGACGAATACGAGCTGGTAAAGGGTCATGTTAATTATGGTAGCGACATTGTAGGAGCTGATGAAAGCGTCAAAGAGATATCATTACGCATTATAAAAGAACATCACGAACGCGTTAACGGTTCCGGCTACCCTGATGGCTTAAAGGGTAATGAGATTTCGCTATACGGGCGAATGTTTGCCATTGTTGACACCTATGATGCAGTAACAAATAACCGATGTTACAAAGAAGCTATCCCCTCATCATTTGGAATGAGAACACTCCTTGAGCTATCTAAAACACATTTCGATGAAGGACTAGTTCACCAGTTCATAAAGTGCATGGGGGTCTACCCAACTGGCAGCCTAGCTCGCCTCGATAACGGTATTCTCGCAGTGGTAATCGCGCAAAATCCGGTCTCACCATTAAAGCCTCTTGTCAAAATGATATTTAATACAAAAACCAATGCGTTCATTCAGCCCACGATGCTCGATTTAGTCAGGCAATTGGATGGTGTGAAGATACTAAAGTATGAAGACCCCAACGACTATAATATTGATATCGATGATTTTATGCCCGATCATTTGGACTAACGCTTTCCAAATTAACTAAATGTACACTGATTCTTCTTTACTCTAGTATATGATGTTGATTAATTCTTTTTTGAGGTCTGGGTTTTGTATAAGTCTGTATTTAGTTACTTTATTGTCCTTCTTTTCTTTTCAGGTGTATCTCACGCCAAACTTTTAGCCAACAAAGACAAAGTAGATAAAGCAAATCAATTCTTTATGTCACAACTACTTTCTGGCGAAGTTGAGTCAGCCTTTTCACTTATGACGGCATATATTGGAGACAGCAACAGAGTGCAATTTGAAGAGTATGGGAAGAAGGCATCACCCCATATGAAAAAAATTGAGCAGCAAGAAGGCAAACCCTTATCATTTGCTTTATTAAAAAAACAATCTGTTGGCGAACACCTCTACAAAGTAAGCTATTTAGTGAAATACTCAGAAGCAGCCATCATTTGGGAGTTCAACTATTACCAACCCGAACAAGGCTGGAAATTAGTAGATATACATTTCAATACCGATATCAATGCACTATTTGACGATTAAACACTTGATGATTAAGTGTTTATTTATTGCAATTTCATAGATTAAATAGCATTTTTTATCAGACTTAACAAAATCGTTTTCATCTCATCAGGATTTTTTAAGGTATCTCCCGAAACTGATTTTTGCTGATACCCTGGCAAGTGAATACTCGTTAAGCGACTAAGCCAAAACCGTAACGCTGCTAACTCCAGACACGCAAGCCACATTTGATGCTCCATTTCTGTCCAAGGCCGTATTGCCTGATAAGCTGACGTCAGTGCTATCAATTTTATGTTGTCATACTCACCATCATCAAATGTCCAATCATTTGCAATCACCGCTAAATCAAACAACAAAGTAGCATCACAGGCATGATAAAAATCAAATACGCCGGAAACCTTTCCATTATCAAACAGCACATTATCCTTGAAGAGATCCCCATGAACCGTTCCTTGTGGACACTGTAACAATTTCGATTGACAAGCCTTATACCGGCCTAACAACTTATCCATAAGCTCTCGATCAGAGTCAGAAATCTTAGCATTCAATAACTCACTTTGACTCTCCACCCAAACCAGGTCACGCTGCAATTCTCTTTTCAACGTAAAGCGCGCCAGGCAAAGGTGCATCGTAGCCAGGTAAGCACCAACAGCTGCACAATCTTCTTTTTGAGGATACGCTAAAGAAATACCTTTAAGTTTCGGAACAATCAAGCCAACTTTATCCGCGTAAGTGAAGGTGAAATTACCCGCCTTCGACCTGATAGGAGCCGGCACTTCAAAGCCTTCACCTGAAAGATGTTCAGTTAACTGGCAAAAATAGGGCAATTGATCTCGATCCACGTTTTCAAAAATCGTTAACACCCATTCACTTTCTACCATTATGTTCTTAGGCGATAGCATTTTAGTGTCAACAAAATAATTAGTATTCTCAATACCTGAGCTAATTTCCTGAAAATTATCCAAACTCCCTATGTCATAAGCTGAGAGTATATTTTCAATACTACTTGCGCTTAATTTAGTATAGACAGCCATAGCAGATACTCTTTAGTGAATATAATTCAGGTATTGTAGCGATACTTTCTCTTTAAATTAAACCATAGATCTGTTTTTTTGAAAGAAAATCGATACAATGCGCCCTCAACAATTGGCCATTTAAGCGCCAAGACAAAATACCTGACTAAATTACTTGGTTATTATATAATCCGCGCATTGAATATTGACGTCCAGCATTAACAGGAGAGTTTTAAAGAATGTCTGACTCCGAAAAAGCAGTGAAAGAGCTGATCAAACGCGAGTATGAACATGGGTTTGTGACCGACATTGAGTCGGACACATTTGAGCCTGGCTTAAATGAAGATGTTATTAAGCGCATTTCTGCCAAGAAGAAAGAACCTGAATGGTTACTTAAATGGCGACTAAAAGCCTATAAAGCTTGGCAAGAAATGGATGAACCAGAGTGGGCTCAGGTTAATTTCCCGAAAATTGATTTCAATGATATCGCATATTTTTCAGCGCCAAAGTCAAACGAGAATGCACCAAAAAGCCTTGATGAGGTTGATCCTGAGCTACTCAGAACGTATGAGAAACTAGGCATCCCTCTACATGAGCGTGCTCGACTTGCTGGCGTGGCGGTAGATGCTGTATTTGACAGCGTCTCTATTGGCGTTACGTTTAAAGAAAAATTAACCGAAGCTGGCGTTATTTTTTGCCCTATTTCGGAAGCGGTACACTCCCACCCTGAGCTGGTAAAAAAGTACTTAGGTAGCGTCGTCCCTCAGCGTGATAACTTTTATTCTGCCTTGAATTCAGCCGTTTTCAGTGATGGCTCCTTTGTTTACATCCCCAAAGGCGTACGTTGCCCACTTGAACTCTCTACGTATTTCAGAATCAACGAAGCCAATACCGGCCAATTTGAGCGCACATTAATCGTAGCCGAAGCTGGTAGTCACGTAAGCTATCTTGAAGGCTGCACAGCGCCTATGCGGGATGAAAACCAACTGCATGCCGCCGTTGTCGAGCTTGTTATTCTTGACGATGCTGAAATAAAATATTCAACAGTACAAAACTGGTACCCAGGCGATGAAAATGGCCTAGGTGGCATTTACAACTTTGTCACCAAGCGCGCAGCATGCATTGGTAAAAACGCGAAAGTTAGTTGGACTCAAGTGGAAACAGGCTCTGCCATCACATGGAAGTACCCTAGCTGCATACTAAGGGGCGACAACAGTGTTGGTGAATTTTACTCAGTAGCGCTGACGAACAATTTACAGCAAGCCGATACCGGAACTAAAATGATACATTTGGGGAAAAATACCAAAAGTACCATAATTTCAAAAGGTATCTCAGCGGGTAAAAGTAATAGTAGTTACCGTGGTTTAGTACGAATAGGTCCGGGCGCTGAAGGGGCAAGAAATTATACGCAATGTGATTCCCTGTTAATTGGGGATAAATGTGGTGCACATACTTTTCCTTATATAGAAAGTAAAAATAAATCAGCTGTCGTTGAGCATGAGGCAACCACATCAAAAGTAAGTGATGACCAACTTTTTCTTTGCCAACAACGCGGCATCGATGCAGAACATGCTGTATCGATGATTGTAAACGGCTTTTGTAAAGAAGTGTTTAAAGAACTTCCTATGGAATTTGCTGTTGAAGCCACAAAACTATTAGAAGTAAGCCTCGAAGGCTCGGTAGGATAATTGAGAGAACGCAAGATGTTAGAAATCAAAAATTTATACGCAAATGTTGAACAGAAAGAAATTCTTAAGGGCTTGAATCTAAACGTTAACGCAGGTGAAGTTCACGCGATTATGGGGCCAAATGGCTCAGGTAAAAGCACCCTATCTCAAGTACTTGCAGGGAATGACGCCTACAGTGTGACAAAAGGGGCAATTTCATACCAAGATAAAGACCTGCTTGATATGTCCACAGAAGAACGCGCTCGCGAAGGTATTTTTTTAGCCTTTCAGTACCCTGTTGAAATTCCTGGTGTCAGCAATCTTCAATTTATGCGCACTGCCATTAACAATATTCGACAGCACCGCGGCCTCGATGAAATGAATGCAGCTGAATTCATGAAGCAAGCCAAGGCAACCATCCAACAAGTGAATCTTGACCCGTCGTTTCTTAAGCGAGGCGTCAACGAAGGTTTCTCTGGTGGAGAGAAAAAGCGCAATGAGATCATGCAAATGTTAATGCTTGAGCCAAGACTAGCCATACTAGATGAAACTGACTCTGGCTTGGATATTGACGCACTTAAAGTGGTTGCAGATGGCGTAAACGCACTTCGATCACCTGACCGAGCCATTATTATGGTCACGCATTATCAAAGATTACTCGACTACATTGTCCCAGATTATGTCCACGTACTAGCAAATGGCCAAATAATTAAGTCTGGCGGTAAAGAGTTAGCCCTCGAACTTGAAGATAAAGGTTATGGCTGGTTAGGCATTGCTGACGAGAAAACAGCTTAAAAAGGGTAGATTAATGACAGTATTGAGTAATATAGACTTCGCAATCCAAGCGTCAAAAGACTTAGGTGCCGAATTACAAGATTTTAGCCAGACCAAACTTGAAAAGCTAAAATCCATTAGAATTCCTACGCGTAAAACCGAGTCTTGGAAATATTCAGCTAAGCGCCTAAAACTGACAGAGACATACCCTCAAAGCTCATCAACGAATACTGTAAACGAAATAGATAACGGCTATGAGCTGGACTGTCATGTCATCATTTTTAACAACACTCAACTTAGTCTCAATGAACTTGGTGAGACTGGAATGACAATTAAGCCCTTTAGCGATTTAAATGAAGCGCAATCATTACAAGTCGTCAGTGGCGCAATAGCACAATCAAATAGCTATGAATTCGCTATCGCAAATTCTGCTTATCTTCAAAACGGCATTTATATTAATGTCGCTAAAAACACCCATATTAACAAACCAGTTAAATTAGTATTTTTACAAACTGGAGAGGGGGTTAACTTTCCACGAGTTTTCTTCAATATTGAATCAGGCTCTTCAATAACCATAATTGAAGAAATACACATTCAGGCCAACAATAGTCCTAGCACACTTGTAAATAGCGTGTGTGACATTAATATTGAAGCAAACGCAAAAGCGCAATACCTGCGTATGAATTTTGACGATGGCAAAAGCAAACATGTAGGCGCAACAGGCGTAAATCTCCACCGGGATGCACGCTTTGAGAGTTACCATCTAGCGTTGGGCAGCGAATTGGCTAGGCATGACTTGTTAGTAAAAATGCTAGGCTCAGGTGCGGAATGTCAACTGAACGGCGTGTGCATCACTCAAGACAAGCAACATTACGCTAACCATACCGTCGTTGAACATATCGCGCCCAACTGTACTAGCGATGAGACTTATCGCTGCATTGCAGATAATGAAGCCTAGATCGTTTTTAATGGCCGCATCCACATTCACCCTGATGCACAAAAGACCTTAGGTTCGATGAGTAACCGAAATTTACTACTCTCTTCTAAGGCAGAAATTGACTCAAAACCAGAACTTGAAATTTATGCAGATGACGTCAAATGTGCTCACGGCTCTACTATTGGCCAACTAAATGAGACTGAACTCTATTATTTAACGACACGCGGAATCTCTCACGAACAAGCCAAGCTAATGCTGACACTGGGTTTCGTACTTGAAGTCGTTCGAGCAACACCCATTGCGGCTATCGCTAAATTTTGGGAACAACGTTTAAGCAATATTTTAAGCTTTGAAATTTGATAATAAACACCGAGCAAGAGCGATAGATACCCTACATGCCGACACCTGATTCACTAGAGAGCAAAACATTGGATATTGCTGAACTTCGAAAACAATTCCCAATATTGCAACAAGAAGTCAACGGTAAACCCTTGGTTTACCTAGACAGCGCTGCCAGTGCACAAAAACCTCTGGCAGTACTGGATAGCATGACGGATTATTATCGCAATGATAATGCCAATGTACATCGTGGTGCTCACACATTAGGCGATCGTGCCACTCAAGGCTTTGAAAAAGCACGCGATACCGTTAAGACATTTTTGAATGCCCGCTCGCGAAAAGAAATAATTTGGACGAAAGGCACGACGGAAGCGATCAACTTACTGGCAAATGGCTTAGGCCAAGCACTTAAGCCTGGAGATGAGATTATCGTTAGCCGCATGGAACATCATGCCAACATCGTTCCCTGGCAACTGATGGCCGAAAAAACCGGCACTAAGGTCCAGGTCTTAGATTTCAACGAAAAAGGTGAGCTTAAAGTAGAACAGCTAAGTTCACTAATTAACGAACGAACTAAAATTCTGGCTGTCACACATGTTTCAAACGTATTAGGCACTATCAACCCCGTAAAAGAATTGATTGATATTGCAAAAGCAGCAAACATTGTCACTGTAATTGATGGCGCACAAGCGGTGCCACATTTCAAAGTTGACGTTCAAGCACTAGATTGTGACTATTATACATTTTCATCACACAAGCTATTTGGGCCGACAGGTATTGGGGTACTTTATGGCAAGCAAGCACTCCTAGAGGCGCTCCCTCCCTATCAGGGCGGCGGTGAAATGATTGAAAAAGTCAGTTTTGAGCTAACCACGTTTAATGCTTTACCCTATAAATTTGAGGCAGGCACACCTGCCATTAGTGAAGCCATTGGTTTAGGCGCTGCTATCGAATACTTAAACCAATTAAACAGGCAAGAAATTGAAAAACATGAGCAAAGTTTATTAACTCGCGCACATGAACTAGCTAAAACAATTCCAGGCTTACGGGTTATTGGAACAGCAGAACATAAAGTACCCGTGATGTCGTTCCTCATTGATGGGCTGCACCCTAGCGACATAGGCACGCTTCTGGATCAACAAGGAATAGGCATCCGAACAGGTCATCACTGTGCCATGCCTCTTATGGACTATTTAGACATACCCGGAACCGCACGTGCTTCATTTGCCTTTTATAACACCTTAGATGAAGTTGAAAGATTATTTGCTGCATTAGCCAAAATACAAAGCATGTTTACATGAGCAAAGCGGAGGACATAACATAATGACTTTAAAAACATTTGATCCAAAAGTCGAAATCACATTAACAGATACAGCGATCATCCACATTGCAAAAGAGTTGAAAAAAACACCTGGAAAAACAGGCCTGAGATTTTTTCTAGAAACCAGTGGCTGCTCAGGTTTTATGTACGAAACTACGCTATGTGAATCACCTGAAGAGAACGATCGAGTATTTGATATTAGCAATGACCTGAAGTTGTTTGTCCCCAATAAAGACATCCCTCTTTTAAATGGGACAATTATTGATTTTATTTCAGTAGGGTTGAATTCAATGCTCCAGTTTAATAACCCAAATGTTACGGGTGAATGTGGTTGCGGAGAAAGCTTCTCTGTCACTGAGGAATAGTTCATGGAAAGAGAAGTTGTCGTAACTAAAAGAGAATGTGAAGCTCGCCTGGTCCCTTCTGGTACCGAGATCATGATTCCAAAAAATTCGTTTGTTACCATTACTCAAGCGCTTGGCGGTACATTTTCGGTCGCTGTAAATGGCAACCTTGCTCGAATTGAGGGCAAAGATGCTGATGCAATTGGTAAAGTGGTCGAATTCGAAGAATTTGAAATCCCCGCCGATGGCAGCGTTAACAATGACCATGTTTGGTCGGCGTTAAGGCAGTGCTACGACCCTGAAATTCCGGTAAATATTGTGGAATTAGGCTTAATTTATAACTGTGAGGTGATCACTAGCGAGAATAGAGACCATGAGGTGCATATTAAAATGACGCTCACCGCTCCAGGTTGCGGCATGGGCCCCTCAATGATTACAGATATAGAGCAACGAGTGGCTCAAGTTCCCGGTGTAAGCGCTGTCATTGTTGAGCTAGTGTTTGATCCACCCTGGAACAACGATATGCTTTCAGATGAAGCCAAACTTGAACTGGGCCTGCTATAAGTCAAGCCCAATTTATCTCACATGAGAACACTTTGAATCATGAGCCAAACAGACCTAAGCCTTTTTAAATCGAACCCCTACGGTGTCAAGACTACTGAAGCGGATGTACTTGATGCTTTTGAGTTCCTCGACGACTGGGAAGAGCGCTACAGTTACATCATCGATTTGGGAAAATCTCTTCCTTCATTCCCCGAAGCAGATAAAGTTGAACAGAACCTAGTTCATGGCTGTCAGAGCCAAGTGTGGATTATCCATAAATTTGATGCCGATGATAATAAGCTTTATGTATTGATTGATAGCGATGCAATCATCGTAAAAGGTCTTGCCGCTGTCGTACTTTCCATTCTAAATGCAAAGACAGCCGAAGAAATAAAGTCCACGGATGTCGAAGGATTATTTACAAAAATGGATTTGATGCGCCATATCAGCCCAACTAGAGGTAATGGTTTGCGTTCAATGTTAGAGCGTATCAGAAATATTGCTGACAACCACTGAACTCGTCCTTTACCAAGCAACTAAAAGGTCGTCTTCCTGAATATTTAGTCGACCTGGGTCCACCGATATACGACCACTTGCAAAGCCAGGGTGTACTTGAGAAACCGTTAATGCCGTCTTAACATTAGTAAGCTCCACTCCCTTCAACATGTTGGCATCATAAAAGTTATAGGTACGAAACAAAGACAGTTGATCTCCTGGGCGAACACCTGAACTAGCCCCAGAAGAAAAGTGTAGAGTCTTACCATCTACTCTTGATATACGAGTCATAAAAGGCTGACAGCGTAATTGTTCAGACACCAGCCCAGACACACCATCGATTAACCCAGACACAGCCTGTCCATATTGACCGTGCCAAAACTCAGCACTGCCAAATCCAATTTGTTCTTGGATACCCTCTTCCCACTTCGCGGTAACTGATAAATTTTTCTGCCATACAATCGCACCACTAAACCCGTCGTGTATAAACATTTCAATTGAAAAATTTCGGTTTTGGTTTGCCAAAGGACCCAATCTTTTTAATTTTGCCAAATAAGAATTCGAAAAGACCGACTTGTCTTCAACACTCATATCCCTGACGACACCCGAAATAACAAATTGAGCCCCCATATTTTTAGCAAATTCCGCCGCATTCGAGAGGGTATTTTGTACAGTGTATTGAGAGGGCGCATTAATTGTTTCTCTATGAAGAGAAAATTGGCTATTCTCAAAAACGAGTAAACTATCCTGACGCTTCAGCGCTTGATTCAGCGCGCTTGCCAAACCGCGTTCAACATCATGTAAGCCCCCCAAGCGTGCTTGCTCTGGCGTTTGAAGTGTAAAACCAAGAATAGCCACTTTCTTCTTATACCCACTGGCCTGTGAATCTGGGCAAGAAGCGACACTCTCAACATCCACACTCATCTTTAAATAAAGAATCCCCTGCCTAACATATTCATCTTCCACTGTAGATTTATTTACTCTTGCCTCACTTGATAAACTAACATCGTCTTGCTTTAGCACACCATTCTCTACACGTTGACGACTTTTAACATGCATACCAAATTGCATCACCGCTTGTTGAAATGCATCTTCTCTCGCCTGCTCACGCGCTAACTCATAACGTCCACCACTAATTGGCGCGCTGCCTTTTACTTGAACCCATTCAGCCCAAACAAAAGCGGGAAAGCATAAACACAATAGATAACATAAACGATAAAACATATTCATCTCTTTGGTGGTGTTATATACAAGGCGCATTTGTACGACATCAAGACTAAATCAAAGTCGTGAAAAGGCTCCACAATGTTAGTTTGCTAGAAAATACAAAGGGTCCATCGTATAGGTTGATTTCGTACTCTTTGAGCCACCGGACAAACCTGACCCTCCGCTACTGCTCTGCGGTAAAGGCCTTATGCAATTAGCGCCATGCCGAAAATTATTCACCTTTGTTAAGCAGTCTTTAAAGTTACCCGGTAAAAGCAGTTCCAAAACCGTTTCAAAGCCAGCTCCCTTATTCTCAGTAATTGAGACAACTCTTGCGCCACGAATAACAGAGTCAACAACCGTGCCAAAGCCATCATGCTTCATCACAAAATCTTGAACGGTTGATGACCCAGTTATTCCTGTACCATATACTCGTTCAGCCAATGACCGATAAGCATCTAACTTCGAGACCCTTAAAGCCATCAATCGTTTAGATTCAGATTTATCATCACCCTTACTTTCATAGGCACCATAGCCTGTTACTCTTACGAGTAAGGGCTTAAGGTCAGCATCTAACTTTTGCTCTGCCGCCTTTTTTTTAGCGCTGTCAGTTTGATACGCATGGGCATAACAATTAACACTTTGAACGGAGATGACAAGAACCATCATCAAGCCCAACAAACGTTCCATAACGTATTTCCTTGTATTATTTCTAGTTAAAATATATTAGCTAAAAAAAACCATGAAAATGTTGTGCCACAATTAGAAATATGGCAAAAAGTAGGCTCTCCTGATTAGAAATAATTGATAATGGTAAAGTATTGCCGCTCTGCAGGTAGTTTAAAGCCAGTATTTGCAAACCATTGCCGAGCAAAAGAACACAGGATCAAAGGTTATAGCACCTGAAGTGAACTGAATCGTTATAAATTTGAACCAGGAACATAATATTGACGCGACCCGAGTAGACATGAATTTTCGTTCAGGCACTATGTATAATGCAAATTATTACAAAACGTGACGCGCACTGCGTTGTCAACTTTGCCTTTCGGTTAAACTAGGCATCCGGAATTTCTGTTCACTTTGATGCACACAAACAACTAAATAGTTTTAGGAACAAGGAAATAATGAATTTCAGAGCATTCTCCAGCTTAAACTGCCTTTTCACTTTAGTACTTTGTTTGATCTATAGTTCAAATGCTCTTAGTGGGTATCGAGCATTTCTTGACCCAAGATCAATGGCTATGGGCGGAACAGGTGTAGCATCATCGACCAAATTTAATGCCTCAGCACACAACCCTGCCCTAATTGCATTTAACAAAGGGAACAAACCCGACAAAATCTACCTCAGTGTCGCGCTTGGTACCCGAGAATTATACAATGAAGACCTTAATTCCGATGTTATACGTGTACAGAAATCTAAAGCCATGGAAAATTTTACCGATGCATACAATAACTCCACGGAAGGCACAGATGACTTTAAAAAGAAGACTAAAAAGTTAAGAACAATATTGAGAGACGTCAACCATAGCTCTTATCGTCAAGATGAATTTGAATCCTTCAGCTTACTAGTAGACACCTCACCGATCACCATTAATTTCTTTACTCGCAAGGAAGTAAGAAAACAATCAATAATCCTCAACTCTGACGAAAAAATAATAGATAACTATGTCGAACTATCTACAAGCGACGACTTCGGTGTTACAGAATCATTAACAAGCTCAGTTCATACCACAGCATTTGAGATGAAGGAAATCGGAATTACTGTCGCTACGACAAACGTGATTGATTACAACATGCCAATTTCTTGGGGCTTCAGCCCGAAACTTATTGAATTCAATAGTAAACATACAGCAGCAAGAATAGATGAGTATGACATCAACACAGCGGCTCAAGTAAGAACCAGTGAAAGTAATTTAGAGTGGAACGTCGATGTAGGTTTTGCCATGTTATTTACCGATGATTTTCTACAAAATGAGTTCGGTCTAGATGGGGAATGGTTAGAAGGTGAGTGGGTATTTGGCTTCTCAGGAATGAACTTATTTCCAACAGATATTCTTTCTTACGGGCCATTTTCAGACACCCTACAATTCCCCAAAAGCAGGCCAGCTCTTCAAGCACTTTATCAAATAGGTATCGCTCACTATAGAGATAAATTTATGGCTACAGTAGATCTCGAATTAACAGAAGATGAAGTTTATACTTTTGATGGTCTTTCTCGATTCATTTCCTTTGGTAGCGAATATTACTGGCGTGATGACTTCCATTTAAGAGGCGGTCTTCGCATTAACGTAGCACAAACCGATATAGGATCCAAAGAAGGAACCACATTGTCTGCTGGCTTTTTATACCAACCACATGGCTTCAAAATAGAGGGCGCTGTAATGGTGAGTGACGTTGAAATTGGTGCTACCATGGGTTTTGGTCTCGCATTCTAATAACGCCCAACACTATTACCAAACTGGAAGTAGACATATTCAGCGAAGTGGCATCTACTAGCATAGAAGACACACAATACTCCATTAGCAACACAATATGAAAATATACTTAGTAGGTGGCGCCGTCAGGGATCAATTGCTGGATATTCCCAGCAAAGATAAAGACTGGGTTGTAATAGGCAGCTCCTCCAAAGAAATGCTTGAACTCGGCTATCAGCAAGTTGGGGCAGACTTCCCCGTTTTTATTCACCCCGACTCACATGAGGAGTACGCCCTCGCCCGAACCGAACGAAAAAAAGGTTATGGTTATCAGGGGTTCACTTGCCATACGTCTCCAGACGTAACGCTTGAAGAAGACTTATTACGCAGAGACCTTACGATCAATGCCATGGCCATGGATAACAACGGCAACACCATAGACCCCTATGGAGGCCGAACCGACATTAAGAATAAAATATTAAGACATGTTTCTGCTGCATTTTCTGAGGATCCATTAAGAATATTAAGAGTTGCTCGATTTGCTGCACGATTTAGCCAGCTAGGCTTCAACATTGCTCCGAAAACAATTGAATTGATGAGTGACATGGTTCTTCGCGGAGAGGCTGACTACTTAGTACCTGAGCGGGTGTGGCAAGAAACCCAGCGGGCCCTAAAAGAAAAATCGCCCTGGACTTACTTTGAAACCCTCCAACAAACCAACTGTCTAGAAGTTCTTTTCAAAGAGCTAAATGTGCTATTTGGCATCCCTCAACCCAAGCAACATCACCCTGAAATTGATTGCGGAATACACGCACTACTCTCTCTAAAGGCAGCATGCATACTCAGTATCAAACCTGAAGTACGCTTTGCGTCATTAGTTCACGATTTAGGTAAAGCATGTACGGATAGTTCAAAATGGCCCAGGCATCATGGCCATGAAACATTAGGCTTAGCACCCATTACACAGTTATGTGCAAGACTCAAAATACCTAACAATTATAAAGAACTCGCAGCACTAGTCTCTGAATTCCATACGCACATTCATAAAGCATTTGAATTAACCGAGAAAACAATATTAAAAGTATTCAAACGTTGTGATGCCTTTAGACGGCCCGGTCGATTTCACGACCTTCTATTGTGCTGTGAAGCTGACTCCAAAGGTCGGTATGGATTTGAAGAAAATGCCTACCCTCAAGCCGATTTTTTTAAAGAGGCCCTTAGTTCGGCAAATGCCGTAACCGTTGAAGATTTAATATCTCAAGGCTTCAAAGGCAAACAGCTGGGCATACAAATAGACCTGCATCGCTGTAATAACATTAAAGCTTTCGCATTGAGCTACCCGTCTTAAAATAGACATTTTATGACGGGTCTATATAATCCAACACATCAAACAATACATATTCGCAAACCTAGCCTCTTTCTTTATATAGGACGCATATAGGACAGCGGTAAAAGATATCGCACACAGACACTTACACCGATCTTGAGTTTGAAAATAAACCACCCAAAGACCTCACATCATTAGAAAATTGAAATTATGTTTAACATTGTTTTATTTGAACCTGAAATCCCCCCAAATACGGGCAATATTATCCGCTTAGCCGCCAATACCGGTTGTAGATTACACTTAATTGAACCACTCGGATTTGAACTTGACGCAAAACGTCTTCGACGGGCAGGCCTCGACTATCACGAGTTTGCAGAAATTAATACCTATGAAAATTATCAGGCCTTTATAAAGCAAGAGTCACCTGAAAACATCTTTGCTGTCACCACAAAAGCAACACAACACTATCATCAAGCCACTTACAAAAAGGCTGACTACTTATTATTTGGCCCTGAAACAAGGGGCTTACCTAAGGATATACTCGAAGATCTCGGCCCTAACAACTGCATCCGCATTCCAATGATGGAAGGCAGCCGTAGCCTTAACCTGTCAAACTCTACAGCAATTATATTATTTGAAGCCTGGCGACAACTTGATTTCTGCAATGGCACCTAGGCGATTGCCCGAAAACTGCCAAACTACTGTAAAAACATCAATCAGAAACAAAAACAGCGCTAAATGCGCTGCTTTCATCACGAACCATTAGACGCCTTTTAGTGCGCTGTCGTTTCGTCTGCTCCCGCTGCTGCCTCTTTTTGCTTCTGCATAACTGCTTGTGCAAACAGGGCATCAAAATTAACTGGCGATAAAAGAATAGCCGGAAAGCTGCCTTTCACTAATATATTATCTACTGTTTCACGAAGATAAGGGAAAAGTAAATTCGGCGCAAAAGCGTTTAAAGCCTGAGCCAACTGCGCACCTTCCAAACCTTCAGTCTGAAAAATACCCGCTTGCTGCACTTCTGCTATATAAGCAGCCATACCATCAACGGTTACCGTTAAGGTCACAGATACGACCACTTCGAAGTGACCACCCCCTAAATCTGTATTTTTAGTACCCAAATCCATTTTCACTTCAGGCTTCCACTGCTTCTGAAAAATAGCAGGAGAGTTTGGAGATTCAAATGATATATCTTTTACGTATATTCGCTGTAAAGCAAAGTTAGCTTGCTTGGCTTGCTCTTTACCTTCGGCCGGTGTTTTATTCTCTGACATATTGGGTCCTATTAATCTTTACAATTTACTTATCGAGTATGAATTTACTCAGATAATATCTGATGCGTTTACTGAAATATTTTATTGACCGTGAATAGTAGGCGCAAATAACAAAAATTGCGAGTGCATAGCTCTCCTTTTTAAAGAGTATGCCGAAGCAAATAAGTGCTGAGAGGGCATTCCTTATAGGCTAATTAGAAGTCAATCCATCCAACTTATTAGATCTATCCAGTGCCAACAACTCATCGCAGCCACCTATATGCTGCTCTCCAATCCAAATTTGAGGAACTGTACGACGCCCAGAATCCTGCATCATCTTTCGCCTTAGCTCAGGGTCCTGATCAACAAACAGTTCTTTCAGGTCGACTTCTTTATCAATCAATAACGATTTAGCCCGAACACAAAAAGGACAATACCGCGAGGTATACATGACTACTTTAACTTTATTACTTTTTTTCATAGGACCTTATAGCTCACATTTACTTCTTAACCAAGGGCATGTTGCTTGCTTTCCACTCAGAAATCCCACCCGTCATTCTGCAGACATTATCAAAACTTTCTTCCTGAAGAAGTTTGCCAGCAGCCCCAGAATGTTGACCCATTTTATCTACAAGAATAATTTGTTTACCCTCGTGCTTTTTTAACTCGGATGAACGCTCTTTTAAAGATGAAAAAGGAATATGGATCGAACCCGCTATTTTACCTTCCATGAATTCTTTCTTATCTCTAACATCAACAATAACCGCTTCATCTTTATTCAGTAACAACGTTGCCTCTTGCGGGCTAATTGCCCGGCCAGACCTTAATTTTTCAGAAAACCATAATGCTGCCAACAAAGCGACAAATAACCCAGACAGCTCAATATGATTACTAACAAATTCTAATAAACGATCCATTCTTTCTATCCAAAACAAAGGTTAATAATTAACGGGAGGCATTATACACATGCGGCCAGTAAAATACCCGCACGAAGAAAAAGCGGTACTAGGCATTTTTAAAGACACCAAAAGAATACGCCAGATCCTAACAAGGTCGCCTTCAAGGCGAATTCCGGTTAAAATTGTTAGCCAATATTACTCCTACCGGAAATTCCATTTAATATGACTAGACAAACGACTGCATTAATCATTCTTGATGGCTGGGGCTACCGTGAAGAAAGCGACTCCAATGCTATTCGACATGCATCAACACCCTTTTGGGATAAAATCTGGTCAGAAAAAGCACATACTTTGATTGAAACTTCAGGTAAAGCAGTCGGCCTTCCGGACGGCCAAATGGGAAATTCAGAGGTTGGGCACATGAATCTAGGTGCTGGCCGGATTGTTTATCAAAATTTTACACGCATAACCAAAGACATTGAAGATAAAACCTTCGATTCTAACCCAACACTTAGCGTGGCTATGGAGTCAGCCATTAATAGTGACAATGCCATTCATATTATAGGATTGCTATCTCCTGGCGGCGTTCATAGCCACGAAGACCATATCCAAGCTGCAATAAACATGGCAGCAAAAAAAGGCGCAAAGAAAGTTTTCGTACATGCATTTCTTGATGGTCGTGACACCCCGCCCAGAAGCGCCCAGCCTTCTCTTGAAAAAATTGAAAAACAACTATCAGCCCTGGGCATAGGTCAAATTGCCAGCATGATAGGCCGTTATTTTGCAATGGATAGAGACAATCGCTGGGATCGAGTTAAGTCTGCCTACGACTTACTAACTGAAGGAACCAGTAAATACCAATTCAGTGACCCTGCTGAGGCTTTGAGAGCCGCTTATTCACGAGATGAAAATGACGAATTTGTTTCTGCCACCAGCATTCTAGACGCCAATAAACAAACAATTTCTATCGTAGATAATGACGCGGTTATCTTTATGAATTTCAGAGCAGATCGAGCACGAGAACTCACTCGTAGCTTTGTTGAAGCTGGTTTTTCTGAGTTCGAACAAAACAAAAAACCAAATTTATCAGATTTTGTGATGCTGACAGAATACTCTGCAGAAATTAAAACCGCCTGCGCTTACTCACCAAATGCGCTGCCTAACAGTATTGGTGAATACTTATCGACACTTGGCAAAACACAACTAAGGATTGCCGAAACGGAAAAGTATGCACATGTCACTTTCTTCTTTAGTGGCGGTAGAGAAGCATTATATCCAGGCGAGTCACGAGAATTAGTCCCTTCACCGAATGTAGCAACCTATGACCTGCAACCTGAAATGAGTGCACCCGAGCTGACCGAAAAGCTAATAACAGCCATAGAAGGCAATGAGTTTGATTTAATTATCTGCAATTATGCCAATGGCGATATGGTTGGGCATACTGGCAACTTCGATGCCGCAGTTAAAGCCGCAGAATGCATAGATAAATGCCTCAAAGAAGTGGCAAGTGCAGTTGAAAGTGTCGGTGCACAATGTTTAATCACTGCAGATCACGGCAATGCAGAACAGATGCTTGACCCAAGCAGTGGGCAAGCACATACAGCACACACAACTTTTCCTGTGCCCCTTATTTATCTGGGCAAACAAGATATCAGTTTGGAAAATAATGGAAAACTAAGTGATATTGCCCCTTCTCTGTTAGACTTGATGTCGATCCCGGCGCCAAAAGAAATGACAGGAAGTTCTTTAATAAAAAAATAGCTAGCCTCCCATGACCACTGCGCCTTGTTGATTGCGCCAAAGATCTACTTTTGGCGCTTTCATTTAAATGGCAACATCTCGTAAGGATGGCTTGTGATAGTTAAATTGAACGAGAACAACACCAAACAATGCCCTTTTTGAATTTTATTCAATCGCCGAACCATCTAACACAAAAACAAATATTGTGTTTTACATTTATATGCTTGTTAATTGTATTTTCTTTAGTTTTATCTCCCAGTACCTTCGCTGATCAAGCTCTATCTCAACACGCATCACAAGCACAGCTCAAAGAATTAAAAAATAATATTAGCAAAATCAATAGCTGGTTAAATAAAGCAAATTCAGAAAAAACAGGTTTATCCAAACAACTCGAAAAACAAGATAAAGAAATAAACAATATCAGCCGAGACATTCGTTTCAGTAATGCAAATATCTCTAAAATAATTTCAGAACTAAAAAAATTGAGCCGACAGCACCGAGAACAAGCCGCTGCCTTGCGCACACAAAAAAAATTCCTGATCAAACAAATCCAAACAGCTTATCTTCATGGCGAACAATCCGCCTTAAAAATGTTACTGAACACAGATAACCCTCAAGATTTTTCACGTCAAATGAAATATTTCACTTATATCAATGAAGCAAGAGAAGAAAAGATAAACCTTTTTCGAAATACACTTAACGCGATTAATGCGACAGAAACAAAAACATTACTTAAGAAGAAAGGCCTTAGCGAACAAAAACGCTCTCTTCAAGACAGCCTTGTTAAACTGAAGGTTCAAAGGGATCAACGAAAAAAGGTACTTATTCAACTTGAATCAAAAATTCAAAACAACGCTCAACGCTTAACCAAAATGAAAGCAGATCAGGCTCGACTAAAAACCTTATTAGATGAATTAGAAGTCGCCATTGCCAACATCCCCTTACCTTCAGATTCTGCGCCCTTCTACAAACAAAAAAACAAACTTCCCTGGCCCAGCCGTGGTAAAGTACTTGCGCGTTTTGGTACCAGAATCGCGCAAGGTAAGCTCAAATTAAATGGAGTTCGCCTATCTACCCAGGAGGATGACCCGGTTAAATCAGTGCATTACGGAAGAGTCATTTTTTCTAACTGGATAAGGGGCTTTGGATTACTTATTATTATCGACCATGGCGATAATTATATGAGCTTATATGGTTACAATAAAAGCTTGGTTAAAGAAACCGGTGACTGGGTACGTGCAGGCGAAGTCATTGCATATTCTTCTCAAAGCCAAAAAAATAATGAATCAGGGCTATACTTTGAAATTAGAAAGAAAGGCAAGCCACAAAACCCAAGCTATTGGTTAAGTAGTGACTGAACGAAAAATCAGGCACTAAGTAAATAATTTCTTCAGGACACCATTAATGAAATCAGCTTCAAATTTATCTTTTTATCTATGCACCTTAATCATCAGTTCTCTTTTCATCAGTTCTCACGTTATTTCTTCTCCTGCAGAAGCTACCGACAAGCAAGATAGCGATGCCACACAGAATGAAACGATGGCGCCATTACCACTCAATGAATTAAGGAAATTCAGTAATATTTTTGGCAAAATCAAGCAAGACTATGTTGAAGAAATTGATGATGCTACCTTATTAAAATATGCCATTAGAGGTATGTTATCGGGCCTTGACCCTCATTCCGCTTACTTAGAACCGAGTGCCTTTAGTGATTTACAAGAAAACACCTCTGGCACTTTTGGCGGCATAGGCATCGAAGTGGGAATGGAAAACGGATTCATAAAAGTTATCGCGCCAATTGACGATACTCCCGCACAAAAAGGAGGCATTGAAGCAGGCGACCTAATCATTAAACTTGAAGACACGCCAGTTAAAGGCATGAGCCTTGATGAAGCAGTTGAGCTTATGCGCGGAGCAGCAGGTACAGATATCACATTGACGATTGTTCGAGCAGGTGAAAGGGAACCGATTAAAATCACGCTAACCCGTGACAACATTCAAGTCACTAGCATTAAAACACAGCCCATTGAAGATCAATACGGTTACATCAGAATAACGCAGTTTCAATCACAAACAGGTAGCGACTTCGCAAAGGGGCTGGATAAACTTAAATCAGAAGTTGATGAGCTCAAAGGTTTAGTAATTGATTTACGAAACAACCCGGGCGGCGTGCTTCAGGCATCTGTAGAAGTAGCTGATTTATTATTAGAAGATGGTCTAATTGTATACACCAAAGGGCGCTCAACCGTCTCTGAATTAAGCTTTAGCGCAACAAAAGGTGATAGTGCAAATGGCGTACCGATTATTGTATTAATTGATGGCGGCTCTGCTTCGGCTTCTGAGATTCTTGCAGGTGCCCTTCAAGACCATGATAGAGCCGTTATTATGGGAACACAAAGCTTCGGTAAAGGTTCAGTACAAAATGTTCTAGCCTTAGACGCAGAGTATGGATTAAAACTGACTACTGCACGATACTATACCCCTAATGGCCGATCTATTCAGGCGCAAGGTATTATCCCTGACATTGAGGTTAATCGAGCAAAATTAAGCGATAAAGTGAAATCAAATTTCTATAAAGAAGCAGACCTAGCTGGCCATCTTAGTAATGGTAATAAGGATGCTGAGCAACAAGCTGAAAATGACGAAAGCTCAGAAAAAGAGAAACAAAGCGCCTTAATGGAACGTGACTTCCAACTTCAAGAAGCAATAAGTCTTTTGAAAGCAATTGATATATTAAAGATAAAAGGCCAAGCCAACCCTGCCAAAACCGAAGAAGAGCAACTAAACAGTTCGCCTGAACAAAAATGAATAAAATATTAATTGGGCTGGCTAACACCATGTTACCAGTCTGTTGTTTACTATTAATTTTATACATCTCCGCCTCCCCACTCAGTGCAGAAATCCAACAACAACCGACTATTGCCATCATTATTGACGATATGGGTAACAATCTTGAGAATGGTGAAGCTGTTTCACGCCTCCCTTTCCCACTTACACTGTCTTTCCTCCCTAGAAGGCCACATACCTTGAAGCTTATTAAACTGGCTCAACGGCATAACAAAGAAATCATGCTCCATTCACCTATGGAAAATAGCCTAGGAATTGATCTTGGCTCAGGCGGCCTGCACAACAGAATGTCTGAATTTGAAATTAAAACCACATTAAACGATAGTTTTGAAGATATTCCAGATATGGTGGGGGTTAATAACCATATGGGGAGCATCCTCACATCAAATCCAAAAATAATGAATTGGGTAATGGAGGAGATCAGCAAACACAACTTCTATTTTTTAGATAGCAGAACATCCGCGTCCTCTGTGGCAGCCAAAACTGCTGAGTCGTTCAAAATCCCTAACTTAAGCAGGGATATATTTTTGGATCACAAGCAAACCCGGAAGTTTATCCAAAAGCAATTCTTAACTTTACTCGACATAGCAAGGAAAAAAGGCACTGCTATCGCGATTGCCCACCCCCATAAAGTCACAATAGACTACCTGAGCTGGGCGTTAGCAAGACTGGATGAAAAGGGTGTTAGTATGGCAACCGCTAGTGCGATTTGGCAGCTAAGAAACCCACAAAAGAGAATGCATCAGTAAATATTTTAAGAAAGAAATCGCATAAGTATCTGTCATTATTTTCTAGACTAAACTAGCTAGATCAACAAGTAGGTCTATACTGTTTATACGCAGAGCCATCAACTTATTCTTTTCCTGTCACATTTGAGGTCAAAAGAGAATCATGCCCGGTAAAGATATCAACAGTTTATTTAAAGATAACAAATTAACAGCTATTACCTTTGCAACAGCTGACGCTTCATTTGCAGTTCCTTTAGAGCAGGTGTTGTATATTGAAAAAGATACCAAAAGAAATCTTCAAGTGAACGAGTTGGATGAGTTCAATCATGAAGTCATTACGTTCCAAAACAACACAGTTCAACTATTTGATTTTAATAAACTTATTGGCTCACAAAACCACCATCAAACAATGAAAAAACTCACTTCAGAACTCGACGAGTTTGAACAATTTCACAATGATTGGATGGCAAACCTAGAAAACGCGCTCAAAAAAAACACACCTTTCACATTATCTAGCGACCCAAGTAAATGTGCTTTTGGGGATTGGTTAGTAAATTACCAAACAGATAATGAAGAACTAAAAGAAACGCTACTTTGCCTAAATGAGCCCCACGAAAAACTACACCATTTCGCAGATAGAATTAAAATAGCAAATGAAAAGGATCACGAAGAAGCGTTAAAAATTTTCGAACAAGAACACATTTCAATTACATCCAATTTGAATCATTTATTTCAACTTTCTAAAGAAAGAGCTCTATCAAGTGTGCGACCGATCATCTTGTTTGTCGAACATAATGACAGTAAAGTCACTGCACTTAGGCTTGATAATATCAACGACATCATCACCTTTGATGAGAGTGTATTTTGCTCTGACGATTCTGTCGATGGCATTATGAAAGATAAGAAACAGGATTTCATGATTGAAGGCTTTTTAAGAGATGGCAATAATGCACCTTTAATGCTAATGAATTGCCAACCACTCGCAGGGCAAGAAGCAGAAAAAGTTGCTTAAGTTATAACTTAACCTACATATAATTTTATATCCAAACAAGCCTATACAAATAGGCTTGATACTTTAGCCGATCACCTCTTGCAGCTCTAACATTAACAAACACATTTTTTGCTTTAACGCCTTAGGCCTAAGGACTTGCGCACCATTTGTGTAACCCAATAACCAGCGAGCAATGTAGTCCATTGAGTGTGTAAGGAATGTCATATCAACAGCCCCCTCTTTTCCCTTAACTTCAGATAAATAGCCATACCAATATCGTTGTTCATGCGTATACAGCGCGACAGAAGAACTAAACCGAACCTCAACCGTATACAATTCGACTTGTTGCTTTGATTGCGCTAAATATGAGGACAAATCCCCTCTCTGTCGTTGGTCAAACCACTGTTGGGTATTTTGCAGGGATTGAATACGGTCTAAACGAAAATCACGATAGTCATCTTTTATACGACACCAAGCGATCAAGTGCCAATGACTACTATAGAAGTACAAACCAATTGGTTCGACTTGCCGTAAACTAGATCGACTCCTAGATGGGGTAAAATAGTTTATTTCTAGTACAACTGAGCTAGCAATGGCTTGTTGCACCTCCAGTAACCAAGGATCGCTACCCTGCACATTGTGCTTTACATGCTGAACATCAATGCGCTTGTTCAAGCTTTCCAAATGATCTTTTTCTTTTGAATTTAATACCGCTTTAATTTTATATAGTGCATTTTTATATGCTCGTTTTGTCACATCATCATTTGCCTGCTGAATAAATTTTTCAGCCACAAACAAAGCTAATGCTTCCTCTTGATTAAACATAACCGGCGGAAGCCTATATCCCTTATCTAAAAAATAGCCCAACCCGGTTTCCGAAATAATTGGTACACCTGCTGTCTCAAGTGTACGTATATCCCGATACACCGTGCGTAAACTCACCTCAAACTGATCGGCAAGTTGTTGTGCCGTAATTAGCCGCTTAGCTTGCAATTGAAGTAATATTGCTGTTATTCGATCAAATCGATTCATTTAATGAATTCTCACCACATTACCAAACTCAAAATACCTCTTTACCATAATGTATTTCCAGGTTCAATCGATTGTATAGATAGCATAAAATAAGCTTAATTTATTATAGAAAATAGCACTTTAGCTTGCTTCAACTATACTAATTTTAGAATAATTAGATCGTCAAGGTCGAGGAAAATAATGTTAACCCGCAATCCAGGTAATGCTTTCATTACATTTACTTTATTGCTCATTTGTACACTACCATTTGCTCTAAATTTGTTTGGATTTGATTTTGGATCTTTACCCCATCCCTTATCAACGGGTAATTTAGTCAATAGTTCTGTTCCTACAGAAGGTGTATTTTACGCAATTGAAGGCACTTTTCACCACGCACTACTTGAATGGGCAGGTGTTTGCCTTGCATTTCTGACGGCTGCTATTTCAGTTATACATTACTATATTCGCCGAGATATTTCCGTCGCTATACTTGGTTTAGCAATACTAAGCGCAGGAACCGTTGACAGTTTTCATGCGCTAGCCGCAACTCGAATGATTCATTCCAGCATTCCTAATACAGAGTACATACTGTTCACTTGGTCTATAGCCCGTATATTCCATGCTTTCGTCTTGATTGCCGGTATTTCCGTCAGTTTCTGGGCGGTGAAGCGACAGCAAGCCTTACTTCACAAATCATCTAAACATAATCAACTAACGACTTTAGCAATTACCGGAGTCATGTCAGTAGGCTTAGCGTATGCAACGTTATATATAACCGCCCAAAGTGTGCACATCCCTCAGACAATTTATTCAAACGCCTTAGTAACGAGACCTTTAGATGTAATGGCTTTGGGAATGTTTTTATTAGTCGCTTCTCTGTTTTGGACATCGTACAGAAAGAAACCGAGCATCGTTAAATTAGCATTTTTACTTAGCTGTATTCCTGAAGTTTTTACCCAGATATATATGGCCTTTGGGTCAACCAGTTTATTTGACAACGCGTTTAATATTGCTCATTTCATGAAAGTACTCGCTTATAGCACTGTATTTTTAGGCATAATCATTCAACTGGTCATCTCTTCAAGTAAATACAGTTCGCTTGATACAAAACCGAACACTATCAAGCAACATTCAAACACTTTTTCGAATGATAAAACGGTCCAAGTGGGTAAAGTCAAACAACCTCTATCTGTTTTAATCCCTACCACTGCATTTCTATTGGCAATGGTGGTAAGCCTAACCGTCAGCGTTACCTATTATTTGGAAGATGTAAAAAGACTGAATCAAAATAAACTAAACGAACTTACCCTTGAAAGCCAATTATTAGAATCTCATTTCCAGTCATTGTTATCCCAGTCAGCACAAGACGTGTTGTTTTTGAGTAATACGCCGCCTATTCAGACTATAATTGAGTCTCAATATTCTAATAATGCAGACTTATTTGATCAATGGTCAGCTCAACTAGATATAATTTTCCGGGAATTAATCAACGTTAAACCGCTTTATCAACAATTAAAGTTTATCGGTATTAACAGTGATGGCAAAGAACTGCTCAGCTCACTAAAACGGCACTTTTCCATTTATCGAAACCCTGAACAACACCTCCAACACCATAATAACAACAATGATTTCCGCGAAACGCTTTCATTGAAAAAGGGCCAAGTATTTTTTTCCGCGATTAAGTTAAATAAGCATAAAGGCAAGACAGTTCTTCCCCATCAGCCTGTCATATACATTCAAACGCCTGTTTTTAATCACCTGACAGGAGAAATATTTGGTGCGATATCACTTAGTTTACTTATCGACCCATTTTTTGAATCACTCATTCAATTTGAAAGCGATTTGATACTGACTAATGCCAATGGTGATTATCTACACCACCCCTTATTAGAAAAACGATATGCTTTTGAACTCAATAATGAAGAAAATTTATTTATCGATTTCCCGGTATTAAAACAAAAAATAAATACAGAGTTGTCTGAAGTAGCCTTATCAAACATAGAGAACAGTGATGGCACGCAATACAATGCCTATATTAAACAACTTAAAACAGAAAAATATGGGCAATCGGAACCCTTATACTTACTACTATTATCTAATAACAAAACCCTTGAAGCATCTTTATCCCAATTAAAGAATAGAAGCCTAATATTGGCCATCGGGCTTTCATTAGTTGCACTTGCGTTAGCTATTATCGCCTCACACAGAATTACCCGACCATTAAGAGTTCTTTCAGAAGCAGTAAATGAGTACGAGAGTACCGGCACAATAGGTGTGCTACCAATCGAAGCCAAAGATGAAGTTGGGGTGTTCTCACGTAGTTTTCATAATATGATGCAGCGTGTCGATGCAGTTTTCAATGAATTGCAAGAACAAAAATTTGCGCTCGATCAACATGCCATCGTTTCGATCACAGACCTTAAAGGTGTCATTTCATATGCCAATAATAAATTTTGTGAAATTAGTGGCTATCAAATTGAAGAACTAATCGGGCAAAATCATCGAATAGCTAAATCAGGCGTTCATTCTACTCAATTTTTTACGGACATATTCAAAGTCATAGCGGCCGGCGGTGTTTGGCAGGGTGAAATGTGTAATAAAAATAAGTCCGGCGATTATTACTGGGTTAACTCAACAATAGTGGCCTTTAAGAATCTAGAGGGTAAACCACAAAGCTATGTTGCGATCAGAACAGATATTACAGAAAGAAAACTTGCAGAAGCTGAATTAGTATTATCAAAAGAAGTTGCAGAAGAGACACTGAAATCTAAAAGCGAATTTCTCGCCAGCATGAGTCATGAAATACGCACCCCAATGAATGGGGTATTAGGCATGTTAGGGCTATTATTAAATACTAATCTGAACCAAGAACAAAGTCACCGTGCACGAATTGCAGAAAGCAGCGCGCAGTCTTTATTAACGATCATAAATGACATTCTTGATTTTTCAAAAATTGAAGCGGGAAAGCTTGATCTAGAAATGCTCAATTTCAATCTACCTAAAATGTTAGGTAGCTTTTCTGAAAGCATGGCTCAAATGGCCCAAGTAAAAGATCTTGAGTTGATCCTAGATACCACCCGACTACTTGAGTCAGACATAATTGGCGACCCTGGGAGAATTAGGCAAATACTGACAAATCTTGTGAGTAACGCCATAAAATTTACCGAAAATGGTGAAGTCATAATTCGAGCAAACTTGCACGAATATAACGAAAAACATTGGATGCTCGAATTCCAAATACGAGATACAGGCATTGGAATACCAACCAAAAAACAAGCCAAATTATTTGATGCATTTAGCCAGGTCGATGCATCCACCACAAGAGAATTTGGTGGGACAGGCTTAGGCTTATCCATTGTGAAACAGTTATGCAGGCTCATGCAAGGTGATGTCACGTTAAAAAGTGAAGAAGGAAAAGGTAGTACCTTCTTTTGTAACATGATTGTCGAAAAAACAGATCAAGTCAGTATCAGCATGCCAAGAGTAGACATTTCAAATTTAAATATTTTAATCGTGGATGACAACGATACTAATTTAGATGTGCTGCACTCTCAACTCCTCACATGGGGTTCAAGTGTCACTGAGGCTAAATCGGGTGAACAAGCATTATCGATCTGTGCAGAGAGAGCGGCTTGCACACATTTACCCTTCTTTGATTTAGCTATTATTGATATGCAAATGCCTAAAATGGATGGCGCTGAATTGGGTAAAACACTTGCCATGCAACCAGATTACCAAAGCATGAAGCTCGTTATGATGACCTCAATGAATTTTCAAGGTGATGCTAAAAAATTAGCACAACTGGGCTTTAGTGCTTATTTCCCTAAGCCTGCAACGACATCAGATTTATTTGATTCAATTAATGTGCTGGCAGAGGGCGGAGAAGCACTTGAACATGCAGACCCCTTGGTCACGAAACACAGCTTAAAATCATTAAACAAAAATTCACCAGGGCAAGAAGTCGAAAACAAACGACAATTATGGCCCGAAAAAACACGCGTTTTACTCGTTGAAGATAACCAAATAAATCAATTAGTTGCCACGACTATACTAAAAGAAAATGGATTACATGCTGATGTTGCAGGTAACGGCATAGAAGCCCTAAGTAGCCTTACAAGCGCACCACTTGATGCACCATTTTCAGTCGTACTAATGGATTGCCAAATGCCAGAAATGGATGGCTATGAATGTTCTCAATCCATTCGGGCGGGTAAAGCAGGCGAAAGAAACAATGAAATTCCAATTATTGCCATGACAGCCAATGCCATGCAAGGTGATAAAGATAAGTGCCTAGCAGCCGGTATGAGCGACTACCTTTCTAAACCAATCAATACCATCGCTTTGTTGGACAAACTTCAGAAATGGTTGAAGCTCCCTATTAAAGAAGAAATACAAGAACAGGTTCAGAAACAAACTGCACAACTACCAGCAGAACAAATCGAAAATGATGTAAATAAAATCTGGGATGAAGCAGAAGTTTTAGAAAGAATTGGCGGCAAAGCAGACTTCTTGATTGTGCTAATCAATAACTTCTTACAAGACAGATATACAAAATCAGAAGAGATAAAGCAGGCATTTAAAGAAGACAACTTCCGCTATATACGCGAACTCGCACACTCTGTTAAAGGCGTTGCGGGCCAGTTAGCCGGCAAAAAGATGATGTCAGTCTCAGCTAAGCTTGAAGAGGCGGCCAAGACGAAGAACAGAGCTAAGACCGAAGCCTTAATCCCTGAATTTGAACATGCACTTAAAGAGCTATCAACCGTCTTCGATGAGCATGTAGAAAAACATTCCGTGCAGACTGATCAAAACAAAAATGAAGAAATTATACCCATAGTTGAATTGACAAATAAACTGTCATCTCTTAAAAAGATGCTGCATAATTCTGACTATATCGATCCAGATGACCTTCTCTTTTTGAGCCATGGCCACCAAGATGCGCATGCTGTAAGTTTATTAAAAAAATTCAAACAACAAATTATCCAGTTTGATAATGCAGCTGCATTAACCACACTCACAGAAATAACAAATCATATAAATATTGATATTGAGCAAGTCGAATGAGTGAACCAGAAGTAATCGAAGAAGATGAAGTCAAGCCTTGTATATTGGTTGTCGATGATACACCTGCCAATATCCAAGTATTAGCACTGGTCCTGAAAGATAAATATCGAATCAAAGTGGCTACATCTGGCCCTCATTGCCTGGAGCAAGTGCGAGGTACTGACAAACCTGATTTAATTTTATTAGATATTATGATGCCCGGCATGGATGGATTCGAAGTCTGTGAAGAGCTTAAAGCTGACCCATCAACCAGCAAAATACCGGTAATTTTCATCACGGGCCGCCAAGATACACATGACGAACAAAAGGGTTTTGAGGTTGGCGCAGTTGATTATATTACCAAGCCCATCAGACCCGTCATTGTTGCTGCGAGAGTCAAAACGCATATCACCATCGTACAGCAACAAAAAGAACTGAAGAGCATGGCTTTACACGACCAGCTAACCGGTTTATATAATCGACACTTTTTGATCGAAATGGCCGAACAAAAGGTTGCCAGTGCCTTACGCCACAAAGATGACTTAAGTATTTTAATGGTCGATATTGATCACTTTAAAAACATCAACGATACTCATGGCCATCAAATGGGCGACACTATTTTGCAATTAGTTGGGCGCTTACTCGGCAATAAGTATCGTAAAGATGATGTGGTTTCTGTTCGCTTTGGCGGTGAAGAGTTTGTCGTCTTATTAAATCGTTGTGATTTGGAACAAGCAACGATATGTGCTGAGAAAATTCGGCAGGATATTGAAGACCTAAAACCAGAAGGCTTAACCGTCACTGTCAGCATAGGAACGGCCAGCCTAAAACCAAGTGATAACGACTTTACTACGCTACTTCAGCGTGCAGATGACGCGCTTTATCAAGCCAAAGATTTAGGACGTAACCGTGTTGTAAGTGACTCAGATACCGCAAGTTAGCTTTAATCACTAGCCTTGATAACTCATATTATAATGACGGGTTCAGGCTCAAGCCGAATTTGGAATTTTTCCCAAACTGAGTGCTTAATTTTACCCACCAGACTCAATAATTCTTGCTGCGTTCCACCCGCATGATTAATTAGCACTAACGCTTGCTGATCATGCACCCCAACCCGACTTTCTCTGTGCCCCTTCCAACCAGCATGATCAATTAACCAACCTGCGGCTAACTTTACTGATTGAACATTCAAAGGTAATTGATAACTCACTAAATCAGGGTACTGTGCCTTGAGCTCTTCTGCTTGTTTAAAACTTACTAGTGGATTTTTAAAGAAACTACCCACGTTTGGCAGCACTTTAGGGTCTGGTAATTTCGCCTGCCGAACCTCAATAACTCTAGCGCGTATTGCAGCAACATTTAGGTTTTTTCTGCCTAAAAGTGGCTTTAGTTCTCCATACCCTAAGGTAAACGGCCTTATTTTAGATAAGTTCAAAAATACTTTGAGAATAAGGAACTGACCAGGATTTTGCTTAAACGCACTATCGCGATAGGAAAAATCACATTCGGAGTGTCTAATTGTCTCTACTTCACGAGTCTGTACATTGAACACCTCGACAGATAATAGCAGGTCCGAAACTTCTACCCCATATGCACCAATATTCTGAACCGGTGCAGCACCCACAGTGCCAGGGATCAGCGATAAGTTTTCAATTCCTCTAAGGCCTTTGTCGACCATTGCTTTTACTAAATCGTCCCAAAGTACACCGGCGTCTACTTCAATATTGACCGAAACATCATCTTGAGGGTGTAACTTTATCGCACTAGCAGTAAATTGAAGCACCGTTATTTCAAGTATTTCAGGTAACACCACATTACTGCCACTACCTATAATTAAAGAATTACCTGTATCTAAATTATAGCTTGAGTATACTTGCTTCAGTTCTTCAACCGTATCAACCTGTATCAGTCGACTTGCAATACAGGGCAACGCCAGAGTGTTCATCTGCCTTAAACAAGCTTGCTCTGTCACCTTAATCACTTTGGCTAAACCTGAAAAAGCTGTTTGATAAAACCATCACTTGCAGACTCCAAAAGATCGAGAACACGCTCAAAGCCTTGTGAACCGCCATAATATGGATCAGGAACGAAGGTCTCAGGAAACTCACCATATGGCAGAAATAAAGCTAACTTATTTAGATAACCCTTCGGACAGGACTCTTGCAAGTTTTGTAGGTTGTCAGCATCCATAGCAAGGATATAGTCAAAGCGTTCAAAATCCGTATCATCAACTTGCCTAGCCTGTAGAGCGCTTAAATCATACCCTCTAGCTTGTGCAGCTAGCACAGACCTTGAATCGGGCGATTTACCTATATGCCAGGCAGCAGTTCCTGCTGAATCAATAAAAAACTGATCAGCTAAACCCATTTTATTTATTTTTGCCTGAAAAACACCTTGTGCACTCGGAGAGCGACAAATATTGCCTAAACAAACAAATAATATTTTGTTCATCACCACTACTCTTTTATCAGGAGAATTGCTGTCGCAGCCTTTTAAGGTCATCTAGGGTATCTACACCCCCTGGTGGTGATAAAAGTGCCGGTTCGACATGTATATCAACACCATTTGAAAGCGCCCGAAGCTGCTCGAGACACTCGACCCTTTCTGTCAAACTAGGCGACCACTTTACATAGTTTTTTAAGAACTCAACCCGATAGGCGTAAATGCCAATATGTCGATAATAATCAATTCCTTTCGGTAAACGTTTATCATTACTAGAAAAATGTTCTCTACACCATGGAATTGGCGCTCTACTGAAATAATTGGCCATCCCATTATTATTAAAAATAACTTTGACGACATTCGGATTAAATACTTGCTCAACATCACTGATTTTTTCACACAATGTCGCTATGCCAGCAGAGGCCTGTTTAGATAAGTTATCCGCCACTTGATTAATTAATTCAGGCGGAATCATCGGCTCATCCCCCTGAACATTCACCACAATACCGTGCTTAGAGAGATTTAATTTTGTGACCACTTCTTCTAAACGGTCAGTCCCTGAGGGGTGCTGAGCAGAGGTCATGAGCACTTCTGCTCCAAACCCCTTAGCCACCTCAAAAATCCGTTGATCGTCAGTCGCGATAGCGACTCTTTGAGCATTTGACTTATTCGCTTGATCAAAGACATGCTGAATCATCGGCTTACCAGCTATATCCAATAAGGGTTTAGCTGGCAGGCGAGTAGAAGCATATCGTGCGGGGATAATCACTGTAAAAGACATAATATTAGTTCAACTTCATCGGTCTGACGGTGCTTTAGTTAAAACGATAATAACGTGATTATAGAGCATCTCTAACTTGCTATTTATCGAGTTTTTCATCGGTTGTTAATGTCCGAGCTTCCGCCTCAAGCATAACAGGAATATCGTCTTTAATTGGAAATGCCAAGGCATCGTTTTTACATACCAATTCATTTTGTTCTTTCTTGTATATCAGTTCACCCTTACAACAAGGACATGCCAATATTGATAACAATTTCTTATCCATTTAACCAACCTTTCAATTTTAAAGAACTAACAATTTCAGCGGCGATATCACCACTGAGTTGTGCAGTAACAGGTAAATACCATGCATTTTTCAAGTGAAGATGTCGACACTTTACCGCATCTTTCTCAGTCATGATGATCGGTAAGACTTTTCCGAAATCAAGATCAGACTTAGTGTAAGCGTGATGATCATTAAATGCATGACGAATTATATCTAAACCTTGCATTTCTAGGGTATTGAAAAAACGTTCGGGATTTCCGATAGCGGCTATAGCGTGCACTTGCCCCCCCTTAAATGTGGTCAAAGGACAAACGTTCTCGCCATTAAGCGAATGCAATTGTTTTCCATTTAAAGCCATTTCGAAAGATCTGCCGCAATGTGTCTGTTTTAGCTTATCCGTCCCATTTATGACCAGAAAATCAACGTTTTTCAGCCTACTGAGTGACTCCCTCAAAGGCCCCATGGGAAGAAGCCAGCCATTACCCCACTTACGCGTACCATCAACAACGCATATCTCCACATCCCGATCTAAAGCATAGTGTTGCAAGCCATCATCGGTAACCGCAATATTACAATCTGTCTCTTCCAAAGACTTAACTGCCAGTTTCCTTGAAGGGCTCACAAAGATCGGGCATGAGACTTGATGCCGTAACATTAACGGCTCATCACCTACATCACTTGTCAGGCTATGTGTTAATACTTCTCGAACCTCACCTTTAGGAATGGAAGAACCATATCCCCTGCTAACGATACCTGGCTTAAATCCCATATCGCTTAAAGATTGAACAAGATGAGAAACCAATGGAGATTTACCTGTACCTCCAACCGTTATATTTCCCACAATCACTACCGGTAGACTTGAACGGTATACTTGAAAAACGCCTAAGCGGTAAAGTAACCGGCGGATAAGAATGACCATGCTGTATAGTAAAACAAGAGGGAATAATAAATACAACCAAAGCGCCCCCTGATACCATGACAGGGCAACAAGATCAGAAAATTTACCCTTCATAAAGCCAACACCACCGATTAAAGAGAAGAACTATAACATTGCTAGCTCGAGTGATTTGTATCAACATCATCGGATAAGTTCATATTATATAACTTAGCGTACTCTCCGTTTGCCTTCAGTAGCGCTTGATGAGTGCCTTGTTCAACAATACTCCCCTCATCCAACACAATTATTTTATCTGCATTTTCAACTGTTGATAATCGGTGAGCTATCACCAACGTGGTTTTACCTTCCATTAACAAGGCTAACTCACTTTGGATTAGTTTCTCAGATTCGGTATCTAGAGCCGAGGTCGCTTCATCCAAAATTAATATTGGCGCGTCCTTTAACAGTGCTCTCGCAATTGCAATTCTTTGCTTTTGCCCGCCAGAAAGAGAAACGCCGTTATCACCGACAATGGTATCAAAGCCCTGTTCTTTCGCTTCGATAAAAGACAGAGCATTCGCTTTCCTTGCAACGGCATATAAATCTTCATCTGAAGAGCCTGATAAATCACCATACGCTATATTTTTGCCTAAGGTATCATTAAATAATGTGACATTCTGGGTAACCAAAGAAATCTGATCCCGCAATGAACGCAGAGTATAATCTTGGATAGGTATACCATCTAATGTGATACTCCCGGAATCTACTTCATAAAAACGTGGAATCAAATTCGCCAATGTAGACTTCCCGCTTCCTGAGCGCCCAACGAAAGCAACCGTCTCACCAGCATTCACGGTCAAATTTATATTATTTAACACACTCTGTTTAGCGTTATTATATTTAAATGAAACATTCTTTAGCGTTAACTGCCCCTTCACTCTTTCAACTGTTTTAGTTCCCTCGTCTATTTCAGCTGGCGCATCAATGATTTGAAATAAGTCACGAGCAGCAGCCACACCAGTCTGTATTTTTTCATTCACCTGAGTGAGTTGCCGAATAGGTTTAGCCATTGTTGAGGCGGCGGCAATAATGACCACAAAGCTACCTGCGCTCATATCCCCCCTAATCTGAGGAGAAAAGGCAAGCCAGATCAATACTGCTATCGAGATTGCTACAAGTGATTGAATGATAGGTGTGCTTATCGCCTTGGTAAATTGCATTTTCAAGCTTTGCTTCAAGTTATCCAGGCTCGCCTCTTCAAAACGTTTACTTTCATAACGTTCACCCCCGAAAATTCGCACCACTCGATAACCACTTAACACCTCGGATGCTACGTGGGTAACCGTGCCCACGGTACTCATTATTCGTTGTCCTAACTTTCGAAAACGTTTACTCACATACCCAACCAAGAGACCAATCAATGGCCCTACAGCCAAAAACATAATCGTAAGCTTCCAGTTAGCAACCACCATAACGATAAGTAAACCAACCACCGTCAACCCTTCACGCACAATGACAGTGATAGCATCGGTGGTTGCTGACGACACTTGCTCAACGTTGTAGGTAATGCGTGAAATTAAATGCCCGGTCGAACTGGCGTCAAAGAAATGGCTGGGTAAACATAAGTAGCGGTTAAATACTTGCGTCCTGATCTGATGAACAATATGCCGTCCAACATAGGCAATATAATATCCACCTAGAAAGCCGCCAAGTCCCCTTAAAGAAAAAAGCAAGATAATCAGAGCGGGCAATAATAAACGATTTTCATCAGTAGGGTGCTCGACAGCATCAATAACAAACTCTAATGTTTGCGCCATAAATGCACTAGCACCTGCATATATAGCATTGCCTATGATACTCAAGATAAAATAAAATTTTAACGGCTTAATGTAAACCAAGAGACGCCGATAAAGATCCCAGTTGGAGTCTTTTATTTCGGGTACAAATGAATTTTCCGTTTGGGTACCGGACGGTTTATTCATTTTTATAGACTAACCTGCACCTATTAAATTCGTAAGGAATGAAAAGAATCAGACTCAATACAGACTTAACTTTTCGCTTTGACACTAGTTAGATTTTGAACGCTGAGTTGTGATACTTAATTGAACAAAACCTAACTGACCGGCCACATCCATCACTCTTACAACATATTCATGAGATGTTTTTGCATCAGCAGTAATAATGAAGGGGATGCCCGAGTCCCCGCCTGACAATTTTTGCACGGCTTTTTTCAAGGTTTCTTCTTGATTGTTTACTAGGCCACGCTCGTTTACCGAATACTCCCCTGTAGCGCTTACGATCACTTCAATCTCTTTAACCGCATTTTTTGCTGGTTCAGCGCTGGATTGAGGTAAGTCAATTTCAAGGTGGCTTTCTTTGGTAAATGTTGTCGACACCATAAAGAATATTAGCAATAAAAATACCACATCAATCATAGGTGTTAAATCAATCGCTAAATCTTCGCCTGCCTGGCGCTTAAAATTCAAGAGTCTTTCTCACCTGGAGCAACCGCTTCGCGATCACCGTGAACCACCTCTACCAAGCGTAAAGATTCTTGCTCCATATTCACCACAATTTCATCCACTCTTCGTGTAAAATATCGATAGAATATTAAAGCTGGTATAGCAACGGTCATACCTGCAGCCGTTGTTATAAGCGCTTCAGAAATCCCGCCCGCTAAGGCAGAAGCATTGCCTGCACCTTCTAACTGAAGTTGCGCAAACACTTTTATCATACCGATAACCGTTCCGAGCAAACCAAGCAATGGCGCAATAACAGCAATCGTCCCTAAAGTATTCAAAAACCTTTCCATTTCATGGACAACGTGACTGGCTTCTTCTTGAATACTTTCCTTCATAATTTCTCGGCCATGTTTAGCATTCGCTAAACCCGCCGCTAGAATTCGCCCTAATGGAGCGGTTTCTTTAATGTCTTTTAACTTTCGTGCGTTTAGTTCTTTCTTTTTGATCCAACCCCATAAATCGTGAACCAATGATTTTGGTGCAAGTCGGCTAGTCCTTAATGTCCAAAACCGTTCAATAATAATCGCTAAAGCCAGCACCGAGCACAGCAACAAAGGGAACATGATTATGCCGCCAGGCTTTAATAAATCTAACACGTAAAATTCTCCAACTTAAATTTTATGGCAGTACTTTAGCACACTCATAAATTTAGAAAAGCCCGACGGGATTTACCCGATCATTTTTTTCTAAGTTATTGACTGATCCAAAAGGGACTCGCCAGATTTCTTTGTGTTTCGGGCAAGGGGTTATTCATACTACCTTCATCCAAATAAAACACAAGCGCACCTGTCGATGCAGTAGTATAAACACTTGCCCCCATATTTCGAACTCTCTTCAACACGCCTTTACCTGGGTGGCCGAAACGATTCAAATAGCCCGCTGAAAAAACCACTAACTCAGGTTTAACATATTTTAATAATGCATAGGAACTCGCATTATTTGAACCATGATGACCTGCAATCAACACATCCGCTTTCAACTTATCTTTATACTTCTGCACCAAAGCCAACTCTGCATCCCCTTCAAGGTCCCCCATAATCAGAAATGAACGAGAATTAACAGACACTTTAATAACGCAGGAGTGATTATTCGAAGATAGCATTTTTAGGTTATTGAATTCAAAAGGGTACAGTACTTCAAAAGTCATCCCCTCACTCTCTCGTACCATCCCTTGCTTACAGCGTTCCATCAAACCAAAGTCTGGCAGCCTTTCAGGCTCACCGGCCCATATGTAGCTTGGCGACAAAGCTGTGTACAACTCAGTCAGTCCCGAAGCGTGATCCCAATCGCCATGACTCACGACAATACCCTGAACTTTATCACTGATATTATTACGACGTAAAAAAGGTAAAATAATACTCCCCGCTACAGAACTTTTCTCACTTGATGGCCCCGTATCGTAGAGCCAAACCTGCTTATTCCAAGCAAGTAAAATTGCTAGACCTTGCCCAACATCAAATACAACCAACTGATCTTGCAATGTATAACGCCTATTTGATATGAAAAGAGTCATCACGAGCACTATTATAAGCAAGACCCCTACCACTTTAATTCGCCATAAAATAACCAAACTCAACAGGCAGGTAAAATAAACAATACTAATACCCCATTCCGACGGCACAAAAATCTGCTGCGAAAAAATAATCAAGCTTGACAAATAAGTCATCAAGACATGCAGCACTTCATTCAAAAACACGAAACTAAGAGAACCGATATCTTGAAACAAAAAGCTCACTCCCACCGCGAACAACACACCCGGTAAGACAATTAAAGATATCACCGGTATAGCGATCAAATTTGCGAAAAGAGTAGAAAAACCGTGAACCAAGCCAAGTAAGTTATTTAGTGGTGCCAGTGCAAACAAGATAAGTACTTGTAGCAAAATAAAGCCCCGACCTAAATTACCTTTAAGTGATAAAAATCTGCTGATAAAAAGCAACACCGCCACACAAAAAAATGAAAACCAAAAACCGAGACTTAGCGTGGCCAAAGGGTCAATTAGAAGTACAAGAAATAAAGCAAGCACGTAAGGCTTCCACTTGTTTGCTGGCAAATAACCTAGCACGTACATCATCGCAACAAGCCCCATGACAAGCGCGCGTTGCGCTGAAGAACCAAACCCTACCATCACTACATAAGCAAAAGACCCAAGAAACACAATCAACAGCATTGATTTTTTCCTGGGTAAAATCCGACCTAAGAGCATCATGATCACGCCGACATGAAGACCAGAGATAGCCATAAGATGCTGCGTACCGCTAGCTTTTAACAACTTGTGATCTTCAGAGGAAATACCCGATTTCTCACCGATCACTAGTGCCATCAAGATGCCTGCATGCTCTAAACCTAGTAATTGATCATCAAGATAGTTCGCTAAGTTAATACGCATCCAAGTCATTTTTAAATGCAGTGACTGAATAATACTTAACTTATTGAAACGTTCACTTTTGTTTAACGAGATATTTTCATTAATTATCTTACCAGTTGCGGTGATCCGCTTAAAAAAGAGGTATTTTTCATAACCACCAGATACTTGATTTAAAGTGCCATGCGGAGGCTTTAAAAGCACCTTTAACTCTATTGATGGCACATGAAGATTCAATTTTAAATCTTTAGCCCAAGACAATTGAAAACTTTGCGGAAAACTAGCCTGATAGGTACCATTATCACTAACGCTTGTTAAAACGCAAAACTTAGCATAAAAATATAACTTTTTTTGTTTTGGAATTGAGCAAAGGTGTGCTGTTATAAGGTGCTCTTTTTCTTCTTGCTGAATAGGCAATATAGAACCTAAATGGTGTTGAGCTTCAGAATTCGCATAGAGGTGCCCCAAAACAAAAAAAAGTAGGATAATAAATGAAACTGGTTTTAAAACAACAAACCCGAAAAATAAGACTAGAATATAAATTGGCCAAGCTAACAACTCGCCCGTGCAATAAAGTAATATAGCGCCCGCAGAGAATGCAGCCATCCAAATATACATAAACTCTTCCTTGAGTTATTTGATATTTCAGTGGGATAAACCTAAAAGACTAACATGCCAAAAGAATTTATAAAAAGACATTTACCAGACCCTGAATCAATCAGGAACAATAAGTCCCTAAAATTCTTAGGCCCCCTTATTCACCAACCAGACCTTTGGCACCTGAATCGTCGATCGGTCTCAAAAGCATTTGCCATTGGTTTCTTTTGGGGCGCTATGCCCATGCCATTTCAAATGGTTGCTGCTGCTTTTTGCTCACTTAAATTTAAAGCAAATTTGCCTCTATCATTAGCATTAGTCTGGATAAGCAATCCTCTCACGATGCCAGCGATATTTTATGCTGAATACATGCTAGGTGCTTGGTTATTAGATATTCCAGCATCTCCCTTTGAGTATGAGCTTTCACTTGAATGGCTTAAAGATAAATTATATGAAATCGGCATACCGATGTATTTTGGCGCATTAGTAGCTGGCATAATCGCCAGTGTGAGCGGGTATTTGGCGATAAATACATTGTGGAAAAGAAGTATTTTGAAAAAGTGGCGCCTGAGGATAGCTAAACGATAAGTCTACAAAATTTGTGAGCTTTGCACCTTGTAGATTTTGCGCTGTAGCAAGGCAAAAATTATCGAAAAAGCGCAGTTTATAGTTATAAATGAGCATTCTGGAATCATTTTTAACGCCGCTACAGCGCAAAAGATGCTTCGTTCAAAGCTCTCAACCTATTTGTGTTAACGCTCCTTTCTCCATCAACATAACACGATCCATTTTATGCGCTAATTGCGTATTGTGAGTAACGACCACAAAACTTGTGCCTGAATGCGCTTGTAAATTCAACATAATTTCTTGAATTCCCTTTGCCGTTTCTTCATCAAGGTTACCGGTAGGCTCATCCATTAGTACACATTTCGGCTCATTTACTAGCGCGCGCGCAATGGCTACTCGCTGGCGCTCTCCTCCCGACAATTCCGATGGCTTATGTTGAGCTCGCGCTAATAAACCTACTTTTTCAAGCATCACAAGTGCCTGTTTATCAGCTTTTTTTCGGGCGATGCCATTAATATATAAGGGCATCGCGATATTTTCGAGTGCAGTGAATTCAGCTAGTAAATGATGGAACTGATAAACAAAACCCAAGTGCTGATTTCGAAGCTGGGTTACTTTCTTTTCTGTACAAGCCCTAAGATCAACCCCACACAAAACAACCTTCCCCGAGGACGATTTATCGAGGCCACCCAAAATATTCAACAAGGTGGTCTTCCCCGATCCTGAGCTTCCTAACACACCGACCGACTCACCTTGTGCCAGTTGGAAATCCAAACCTTCAAATATACACAGCGCATTTTCAGCTTCGCTATATATTTTCGATAACTCGGTAGCATTGATAATCAAGTTTTCACTTCTAGCATCACTCATAACGCAAGGCCTCCGCTGGCTCTACCTTTGACGCACGCCAAGCAGGGTACAACGTTGCCAGCAAGCTCATAATCAAGGCGGTACACGTCACCACTATGACATCATCCCAGACTAACTGAGAGGGCAGATCACTAATAAAATACACGTCAGGATTTAAGAATTGTGTCTTGAATAACCATTCTAAGCCTTGAATAATTTCACTCACATTTAATGATAAAATCACACCAATGGCCGTACCAACTAGGGTGCCGACAATACCAATGTAAGCGCCCTGAACAATGAAGATAGCCATAATAGCTCTTGGACTTGCTCCCATTGTTCTTAATATGGCTATGTCTGCCTTTTTATCGGTGACCACCATTACCAAGGTTGAAATGATATTAAAAGCTGCTACCGCAACAATCACCATTAACAGCAGTCCAATCATAGTTTTTTCCATGCGTATGGCTTGAAACAAGTTACCATGCGTCCTGGTCCAATCGACACTGTAATAACCGTCATCCAGATTAACGGCAATTTGTTGGGCGATTAAAGGTGCATCAAACAAGTTATGCATTTTCAGTCGAAGCCCATGCACCCCACCTTTCATTCTTAAAATTTTTGCAGCATCATCAATATGAATCATCGTGAGAGAAGAATCCAAGTCGGCACCAACACGAAAAATGCCTTTGACGGTAAAACGCTTTAAACGAGGAAAGACGCCAGCGGGAGTTAATGACGCCTCAGGAAGAACAACCGTAACTTTATCGCCCATTGAGAGTCGTAATTGACGTGCCAGCATTTGACCAACAATGATGCCAAACTCTCCTGACTTTAAGTCTTGAAGCTTACCTTGAACCATATGCTTGGCAATGATGGAAACTTCCAGCTCTTCCTCAGGCAAAACACCACTAAGTTGCACGCCGTGGACAGCACCATTTTTTGTCACCATACCTTGTGCGGTAATGAAGGGAGCAGCCGCCATCACTTCAGGCTGCTTTAACACCTGCTCATCGAGGGACTTCCAATCAGTCATAATGGTATACGGTTTTATCACTGCATGCGGCACCATGCCGAGAATTCGCTCACGTAGCTCACGATCAAAACCATTCATGACAGACAGTACAGTGATTAGAAGCGCAACGCCGATCACCAAACCCACCATTGAAGTAAGGGATATAAAAGAAATAAAGTGATTGCGTCGCTTCGCGGAGGTATATCGAAGACCAATAAGTGCTGGGTAGAATTTTATCATCGCGGGATTAAACCACAGCACTATACTTCAAACAATAAAATATTCACCTGACGACAAATCTATCCAGCGCTATTGGCTTTTTTTTGCTTTAATTAGACTATGTAACCTTAAAAGTATCGACAATGTTATGACAGACAAAATTAGAACCATCAGCGAACTGGCTAATCGACGCCAATATTTCAGAATTGAAGATAAAGCATCAATCGAAATATCCCCCTTACAAGACAACAACTCTGCTGCAGAGTTTTTTGAACTCAGCCCAGAGTTTGGTCTCATTTCGGAGTTCCAACTCTTAGACGTTGAATCCAAGCATCTGTTAAGGGCAATTACCGATAAAGATAAAAACCTTGGTCAATTCCTCAAAGTCATGAATAAAAAACTAGACTCACTTTCAAGAGTGCTTGCGCTGAGTAATCACGCCGTTCCAAAAAACAGTATCCAAGAGGTCAACTTAAGTGAAGGAGGGGTCTCCATTTTCACCGATCTGCATTTCGATGAACAACAGCGGCTGGCTCTAAAACTTATTTTATTACCTAGTTATAGCGGTCTATTGCTCGAAGGGAGCGTCCTCTCCTGTATTGGGAATAAAGCCCCTTATGAACTCCATATCGAGTTTTTAAATATTTCTGACGCATACAAACAAATTATTGCACGTCATATTATGAGAATTCAAAGCCAGAAAAAACAACCTTAATATCAC